>Ga0075122_10000048_pt1 | contig 86411 bp, 86 predicted proteins | sample AntAceMetag02UKB_FD_69790 | JGI IMG/M metagenome (GOLD analysis project Ga0075122, IMG submission 69790) | Saline lake microbial communities from Ace Lake, Antarctica - Antarctic Ace Lake Metagenome 02UKB | ecosystem: Environmental > Aquatic > Non-marine Saline and Alkaline > Saline | place... | reverse complement strand
CGGACGAAAGTCGTCCCTCAAGCTGATGGAACGAGTATGATATCGGTGACGATGTGGTATGACAATGAGATGGGTTATATAGACCAGTTCATGGAACTTGCCGCGGAATTCGGTGATAAAATACAGGAAGCGGATGAGGAAATAAGATTCGAGGTATTTTTCGAAGGGAAAAATACCCCGGCAGAAATACTTAAAAAATTCCCGGTTACTGCAACTCCTGCCACAGAAGATATCGTAGGTACGGGTAGTTATGAGACAGAGGTAGTGGGGGCATTCACGGACGAGCCGGTCGTTGCTTCGGGAGTAATAGACATTATCACGATGAACGGTATTGAGCTGGATATAGCAGGGACACTCCCCATAATCGGAGAACGTGAGTATGATGTGACCTTAACCGAAGGGACGGTTACTTTGGAAGTTAACGGAGAATCTCTTAAAAATACCGAGGGAGAGGTTGTCCTTTTTAGCACTGGTGATTCTGTGCTTTTCTGGGAGGGCGGTATAGTGCTAAGCGATATGGGAATAAATATTACGCAGCCATTTAGCCCAGGGGATACAGATGTATCCTATGTGTTTCAAAAATACGGATACGATCCAGCAGTCTTTCATGTGGCTTACACGAAGGATTTACGGGAAAAAATCACTTATTCTTTATACGATGCTATATCCGGTTCTCTGGGTGATGTCAAAACAGATATAGACCTTTTACTGCCTAAAGAAATGTTCACAGAAAAAGGTGAGGGATCCAGAGAGAATATAGAGAAAATTTATAACAAAATACTCGGGAAACGCGACCAAGTCAATATTAGGACATATGACAGTATTAACATGGGTCTTTATCAGGCACAAGGATTCAAGATAAGAGAAGGAGCCGTAGCTGTTCTTGGTGTTCCAGAGGGTATAAATGATTTAGCAGAAGAAGGAAATGCAAACCTCAAAGAGTTCCTTAAAGATAAGAGGATACTTGCGCTTCCGTCAATGAAGGTTGATCGACGTGGGGTGGAACTTGCCAGAGAAATAACGGGAGCGGCAATAATACAGGCATCTCTAAAAGCCGAGGATATAGAGAACAAGACTAGTTTAGCGAAAGATATTCTTAAAATAATGAGACAGTTTACTGGTAATGGTCGGCTTGACTTTAAGGACCTATATGGCATGTTGTCGTTCAATGACGAGAATATACCCGAAGAATTCAGGGCTGTCGATTCTTTTGAATGGATGAAGAAGATAATAAAAAGCTTGCTTATAGAAATGGAGATGGTTCCATTTGATCCGTCAAATGAAATGGAGAAAAGACGGCAGATAATGTGGGCTGCATAATACTCTCCTAACCCGGTTCTTAAAGCAGGGAATATTGGGGACGTCACCGCTTTTTGTGATAAGTTCTTAATGTTCCCTGTTTTTGTTTTTTAAAGCATATTTTCGGAAAGTGTACGTATTTTACCTCTTGTAATAACAGAAATACTATGTTATCTTATTTGATAATCTATATAGCCTTGAACTAAAAAGGAGATTGAAAATGAAGTTATCAGATAAGATTTCCGGAGTACAGGCTTCAGCTACCCTTGCCATAACGTCTAGAGCCAAAGCTATGATATCTGAGGGTGATGATGTGGTTATCCTGGCTGCTGGGGAACCGGATTTTGATACCCCTGAAGTAGTCAAAACGGCCGGGATAGAGGCCATAAATCGGGGACAGACTAAATATACTCCGGCCAGCGGTAATCTCTCGCTTAAAAAAGCAATATGCCGCAAGTTATTATCGGATAATGGTTTAGAGTATGACCCTAAAAATATAGTTGTTTCATGCGGTGCTAAGCATTCGATATACAATGTTTTGCAGGTCATTTGCTCTGAAAATGACGAAGTTCTAATTATTCCTCCATATTGGTTAAGTTATCCTGAAATGATAAAACTTGCCGGAGCGAAGCCCGTGGTTCTGCCTATGAGAGAAGGGTACAAGACCACTGCCGAAGATATTAGAGAAGCTATTACCCCTAGGACAAAGGCTGTGATTATAAACAGCCCTTCAAATCCTACCGGAGTTATTTATGGAGAGGATGAGCTAAAAGAGATTGCGAAAGTGTGCTTGGATAAAGATATCCTTATCATCAGTGATGAAATATATGAGAAGATACTTTATGATGGTAAGAAGCATGTTTCTATTGCGGGAATATCAAAGGAAGTTCGTGATGCGACTATAGTTATTAATGGTGTTTCTAAAAGCCATTCTATGACAGGATGGAGAATAGGATATGCCGCGGGAAATGAGAATATAATGAAAATGGTTTCGACTCTGCAGAGCCATTCGACTTCTGGACCCTGTTCTATCAGTCAGGCAGCTTCAGAATGCGCTCTTACCGAAGACCTGGAAGATGAAATGAAAAAAAACTGCGAGATGTTTCAGAAAAGAAGAGATTTTCTTTTGGATGGTTTTGCGGGTGAAGAAAAAATGAAAGCATTCAAACCGTCGGGGGCATTCTACATGTATTGTGATATATCGGGATCGGGTATGGATTCGATGGAGTTTTCTAAAAGGCTTCTTGCCGAAGAAAAAGTCGCGGTAATACCATGTGCTCCATTTGGTGACGATAACGCGATAAGAATAAGTTTTGCTGCCAACATGAAGACTTTGGAAGAAGGAGTAAAGAGGATAAAGAAGTGGTTAAGCAGGGGGTAGACAAATTTTCTCCATTAGGTTACAGAACACTAAGTAAAAAAGAACACAACAGATGCTGGACAATATTTCTTTACTGCAAACGTTTTAAGTAGAAAAATAACTAAATAAATAGCACTTTCTTGCAAAAAGGCATAATAACCAAACTTTACAAGCAAACGAGAAAAAGCGTTTGATGTTGGTAAACAAGAACAACAAACAAGCGCGAACCATAAACAAAAAGGCAGGAGTAAATATGCGGCAAACCATTGCTGAAAAAATATTGTCCAAACATAGCGGCAAAAGGGTCAGAGCGGGCGATATCGTTATCGCTGATGTAGATTTTTGTTTTGGACAGGACGGTACGAGCGGAATGATAATTGACAGCTTTAAGAAGATGGGGACAGAAAAAGTTTTTGATAAGGATATCTTCTGTATGGTATTAGACCATTCTTGCCCTAGTCCAAATATAGGGGTATCCGCTATACATAACAAGATTAGGATGTTCTCCAAGGAACATGGGGTGAAAGTGTTCGATGTAGGGCGGGGAGTGTGTCATCAATTGGTCCCGGAAACTGGATTTGTTACATGCGGGGACTTAGTTCTAGGAGCCGATTCTCATACATGTACATACGGTGCGATAAATGCGTTGTCTACAGGGGTGGGATCTACTGACCTCGCAATAACACTAGCTAGCGGGAAGAACTGGTTCGTTGTTCCTGAAACGATAAAAATGAACGTTAACGGAAGTTTGGGAAAAGGAGTTTATTCGAAGGACGTAATATTGTATCTTATAGGAGACATAGGTGCCGATGGAGCGACCTATAAATCTGTTGAGTTCTATGGTGACATAATAAGCGAGATGAGCGTAGAGGCTAGGTTCACTATATCGAATATGGCCGTTGAGATGGGAGCTAAATGCGGTCTTATGAAAGCAGATAAGAAGACTACGGATTGGGTTAAGAGACATTCTATCAGGGAATGTATTCCTGTTTCTGCCGATGAAGATGCGAAATATGTGGATATAAGAGATTACGATCTATCCGAATTACCTCCACAGGTTGCTAAACCCCATACCGTTGATAGCGTCTGTCCTGTGGAAGAAGTTGAGGGGACACACATAGATGAGGTTAACATAGGAACATGTACCAATGGAAGATTAGAAGATCTTGAGATAGCTGCAAAGATCCTAAAAGGAAGAAAAATAGCTAAAGGAATGAAGCTTATAATAACTCCAGCGTCGCGTAGAATAGCTTTAGAATGTTTGAAAAGGGGTTATGTCGAAACGTTTATTAATGCCGGAGGGATAGTAAATAATCCCGGATGTGGTCCATGCGTAGGGACGCATCAAGGTGTTTTGGCCGATGGAGAGAATGCTTTTTCTACGGCTAATAGAAATTTTAAGGGAAGAATGGGGAACCCCAATTCCAATATATATTTGGGTAGCCCCGCAACAGCCGCAGCTACGGCTCTTGAAGGAAAAATAGCTGATCCGAGAGAACATAAAAGAAGACTATAGACTATTGACCATGGACTATAGACCAAGATTTTTTTCAAAAAATCTTAAAAAGACAATAGTCAATTGTCGATAGTCAATGGTCCACTAGTGGTGGAATATTGATTATGATATACGAACAGGGAGGAAAAGCGTGGCTAATTTTGCTCACAGATTAATAATGCAAGATGATATAAATACGGATTACATTATATCAGGCAGATACAAATTTAAGATTCAAGACATGCAAGAGCTATCCAGATATATATTTAAGGATCTTGAGGAAGATTTTCATAAAAAGATCCAGCCAGGAGATTTTCTTGTAGCCGGGAGCAATTTCGGATGTGGGTCATCCAGAGAACAGGCGCCAGCAGCTCTTAAAGCCAGCGGCCTTAAAGCCGTTATTGCGAAAAGCTTTGCCAGAATATTTCACAGAAATGCGTTCAATGTAGGATTGTGTCTGATAGAATGTGAGACCAATCATATAGATGATATGGATGAGATCGAACTGGATCTTGAAGAAAACATAATACGCAATGTATCCAAAGGGCTTAAGATCGAAATTAAACCTATACCCGATATAATGAAAAAGTTTTTGGATAAAGGCGGAGTAATAGAATATTTCAAGGAATATGGATGTTTTGATGATGCTCTGTGACGGATCACTTCTTAAGAGGGTCGGGAATCAAAACGGATTTGATATTCTGGATATGGGAATAACGAAATACGATGACGCTTTAAAAATTCAGTTGGATATTCTAAATGATCGTATCTGCGGCAAGGCGAGCGATACTATTATCTTTACGGAACACTATCCCTCACTTGTTTTAGGACGCACGTCCGCAGAGAGTAGCATAAGATCTCTGGAATATTTTAAAAATAAAAAGGTTCCCGTAATCAAGACAACAAGGGGCGGTGATATAACTTATCATTCCCCAGGTCAGCTGGTGATATATCCGGTGATAGATCTTAGTGTGAGAGGGAAGAATATATCCTTATACCTGGATCTTCTAGAGAAGGCGGCAGTTAACGTTCTTTCCGGGTTTGGGATACCCGCGGAAAGGACGGAAGGCAAGAGGGGAGTTTGGGTAAAGAAGAAAAAAGTAGCATTCAGCGGGATATCTCTTAAGAAATGGATAACATCTCATGGAATGATAGTGAATATAAACAACGATGTTGTACCATTTTCCTATATAGATCCTTGCGGACAAAAGGACATTACAGTTACTTCTGCAAAAGAATTTTTGGGAAGAGATCTTGATATGAACCGGGTCAAGAAGGCTTTTATCAAAGAGTTAACAAATGTCTTTGCGGTGAGAGATCAGAGGGGCAAGAGTTAGAGAAGGTTGAGCTGATGCGAGAAAAGACTCCTCAGGTTACATAACACCAAGTAAAAAAGAACACAACAGTATCAGTTTAAAAGGTTAAAAAGTTTTAAAGGTTTTAAAGGTTTTAAAAGTCCGGATTGACCAGTGTGCGAATTAAAAAATAGGACAAATTTTCTCCGACAGATTGCATAACACCACGTAAAAAAAGAACACAACAGATGCAGTTAAAAGGTACATTGCTGCAAGCGTTTTAAGTAGACGAACTAGTAACTTGATACCATTTATGAATAAAACGGCAGGACAGCAGGACTTTACACTGATTAGAGACAAAAACGGTTGATGTTGGTAAAACACCATAGCTGAACAATCGCGAACCAGACAAAGTGTAGGTAGAAGGCGCCGGAACAATGGAATTGAAATTACCCGAAATAACCGAAAAGAATGACACAACTATCGTGACATGTTGGCACATTAAAGAAAATGAATGCGTTGTGAAAGATCAGGATATAGTGGAAGTTTCCAGTGATAAGGCTACGTTTGATGTTTCCGCACCATGGGGGGGAACACTAAAAAAAATAATAAAAAATGAGGGTGAAGAAGTTCTTGCCGGGGAGACCCTTGCAGAAATAGAAGAACAGGAGAAATGATGATAGAAGAAGCTGACAGAATGAAACGGTTACCGAGATATCTTTTTACGATCATAGACGATCTTAAAAGAGACGCGATAAGCAAGGGACTGGATATCCTTGATCTTGGTATGGGGAATCCAGATGTTCCTACGCCAGATCATATTGTAGAAGAGCTGTGCAGTAGAGCAAAAGAACCGGAAAACCATAGATATTCCAGAACTATAGACAAATCAGAGCACGAACTTAAAAGGACCATTGCGAACTGGTATCAAAAAAAATTCGGTGTGAAACTAGATTCTGGTACTGAAGTAGTGCCTCTTATCGGCTCGAAAGAAGGGATAGCGCATGTCTCTCTTGCGTTCCTTAACAATGATGATATAGCATTAGTCCCTAATCCGGCATATCCTGTACATTTTAACGGAGTCCTTATAGCAGGAGGGATGCTTCATAATCTTCCTGTAAGTGCCGAAAACGGGTTCATGCCTGATCTGGATAATATCCCGGGAGACATACTTAAAAAATCTAAAATGATATTTTTGAGTTATCCGAATAATCCTACGACCGCAGTTGCGACAAAAGAGTTCTATGAGAAAGCTGTTTCTTTCGCAAAAAAGAACGATATTATGCTCATAAGCGACCTGGCGTATTCCGATATAGCCTTTGATGGATATAGAGCTCCCAGTGTTCTGGAAATACCGGGCGCTAAAGATGTTGCGATCGAATTTCATTCATTGAGTAAATCTTATAACATGGCGGGATGGAGAATAGGGTTTGCTGTAGGTAACGCGAAACTGCTTAGCTCTCTTGCTAAAACAAAAGGGTATATGGATTTTGGTATATTCAAGCCTATCCAATATGCCGCTATCAAGGCACTTTCGGGTTCGCAGGATTGTGTTAATGAGCAGGTAAAGATATATGAGAGCAGAAGAGATGTGATGGTAAAGGCTCTTTCCGACATAGGATGGGAAGTGCCGAAACCCAAAGCTACGTTCTATCTTTGGGCACGTATCCCCGAAAAATACAGTTCTTTGACCTCTATGGAATTTGTATCACTCCTCATAAAAGAAGAAGGGGTGGTCCTTTCTCCCGGAACTGGTTTTGGTGAGGGTGGGGAAGGATTTGTAAGGTTTGCTTTGGTCGAAAAAGAGGAAAGGCTTCTTGAGGCCGCAAAACGTATTAAGAGAGTATTGGACATGAAGATCTAATGTAAACTTTCTTACAGCGCTATCTTTACCATATGAACAAAAAAGTCCTTATATTCTATATTTCAAAGTTATCCGGACATTTTCATGCAGCTAGAGCAATTGAAAAAGGGCTCTTTGAGCTGGATAAGAATATTCAAGTGGAGATGATAAACACGCCCGAATATACAAATCCCATACTGGGAAAGATAATAATCTCAGCCTACCATGAAGTGATTAAGAAGAAACCCGAATTCTGGGGAAACATATACGATAACCCGGAAGTCATGAAGAAGACCGAGAAAGCACGTAAGACCCTTCATAAGTTCAATATGTCCAAGATGAAAAAGTTGCTGGACGGATTTTCCCCGGATATAATATTTTGTACGCAAGCTTTTCCGTGTGGAATGGTAGCTGATTATAAGAGAGTCTCAGGAAAAGAGCTGATGTTGGTCGGAGTTTTGACGGATTATGCTCCTCATTCTTACTGGTTGTACGATGAAGTCGATCTTTACATAACACCGTCAGAAGAAACATCTGAGATGCTTGCAAAAAAAGGTGTTGCTGCCGAAAAAATAAGAACGTATGGTATTCCCGTAGATCCAAAATTCACGAAGAGTCAACCTGCGGATATCCTTAAAAAACAGATGGGTATATCCAAGGATCATCCGGTGGTACTGATAATGGGAGGAAATCAAGGCCTGGGAAGCATCGAAGCTGCCGTAGAATCAATATTAAATGATGATGAACATTTTTACCAGCTTGTAGTGATCACGGGGTCGAATAAAAAGTTATACACAAAACTACAAAAAATCGAGGATAAAAAAACTAGCGGAAGTCTCAAGGTTCTGCCGTTCGTTGACAATATCGACGAAATAATGGATATTGCGGATGTTATTATCACGAAGCCGGGAGGAATGACTGTCGCCGAAGCATTGGTCAAAAACCTTCCTATGATAATAATGAAGCCTATCCCGGGTCACGAACGTATGAACGCGGATTACTTGGTTATGCATGGTGCGGCTGTTGAGGTAGAGGATGAGACCAAACTACACGAAAAGTTGGATGATTTGTTTGACAAAGGAAAAAAGTTAAACCAAATGAGAGAGCAGGCTAAAAAGATAGCCAGACCAGCAAGCACCTTGGATATCGCTCGCCTTGCTTTTATAAAATGACCGCGGAAACACTTAATACCAATTGTATTAATTAGTTTAGGTGTTAGGTGCTAGGTGCTAGGTTTTAGGTTATAGGGAAGGTAATATAACCCTACAACCTAGCACCTAGAACCTAAAACCTGCTATAGCATATGCAAAAAAATGGTTTTATGCGGCAAGGCCACTGTAAAAGGATAAATTAATTAATGAAACTGGTATAATATGTTATATCTAGCTTATAGGATAGGATTTTTCTTAACAGCTCACTTACCTCTAAAAGTATGTTATCTGATAGCAGGATGGACAGCGCGTATTTTTTTTCTATTCTCGGTTCAAGATAAGAAGGAACTAAAAGAGAATCTTAAGATAGTCTTGGGAGAGGGCACAGACAATAAGACCTTGGATAAGCTTGTTTTTAAGGTTTTCAGGAACTTTTCTAAATATCTAGCCGATTTTTTCAGATTTCGCAAGTTCACTAGTGAATATATAGATTCGAACGTCAATATCATAGGTAAAAAGGACTTTGATGAATGTCTTTCTGAGGGAAAGGGTTTAGTACTTGTTTCCCTGCATCTGGGTAATTGGGAACTTGGGGGGGCTGTTATAGGAAGTCTGGGATATCCTATAAGCGGGATAGTTCTCACACATGCCGACAAAAAGGTAAATGATTTTTTTGTAAGGCAAAGAGCCCTCAATGGATTTAAATCAATACCCATAGGCAGTAAGATGAAAGAGTGTTTCAGGGCGCTTTCGAGGAATGAGGTAGTGGGAGTTGTGGGGGATAAAGTCTATACGTCGGTAGGCGTTCCTATAACATTTTTTGGAAAAAAGGCGATAATGCCCAGAGGCCCGGCAGCTTTAGCTTTAAGAACAGGTGCTCAGGTAGTGTTTTGCAGCGGAATAAGAAAAACTGACGATACTTTTGATTTTGTTTTTGAAAGACCCGATAAAAGCATTATTACGGGTGACCCGAAAGTTGACGAAGAGAGTATCATGAAAAATTATATCAAGATATTTGAAAAATATATCAGAAAATATCCTGATCAATGGTACGCTTTTAGGAGAATATGGCCGCAAGAACAGAAAACACAATAGTTATAATGCCTTCGTATAACGAAGCGCGAACGATAGGGACGATCGTCAGAAAAATAGCCGGAATGGGGGTAAGCGTTTTGGTGATAGATGACGGTTCTTCTGATAATACCGAACGTGTGGCGCTTGACGCGGGTGCCATGGTCATGAGGAACCGTAAAAATTTCGGGAAAGGTTTTTCCGTAAGAGAAGGGATAAAATATGTTCTCAAAAAGACAACTTTTGAATGGATGATCATAATGGATGCTGACGGACAGCATCCTACGGAAGATATACCCGTCCTGATAGACGCAACTAAAGGAGACTGGAAAGAACCGGATATAGTTATCGGAAACAGGATGAAAAACGCTAAATCCATGCCGCTCATACGTTATTTGACGAACAGATTTATGTCTTGGGTGGTATCGGGTATATGTAGGCAGCATATCCCCGATACTCAATGCGGATATAGGATAATAAAAATAAGTTCATTGGCGAAACTTGAGCTTACATCAAAAAAATATGATATAGATTCGGAAATGCTTATGGAAGCTTCGGCTAAGGGTATGATGATAAAATCAGTTCCCGTACAGACCATATACGGAGAAGAAACGTCCAAAATAAGACCTTTAAGAGATGCTCTGAAATTTTTATGGCTAATCCTGCGGCATCGCACTGGAAGGGGATGATATGGTGGAAAGGATAGCAGATACATTAATATCTTTTAATAAGGAAGCCGGGGTAATGATTTTGGCCGCACTTCCTATCTCAGAATTGAGAGGAGCAATCCCTTTGGCAATAGCCATGGATTTCACTCCGATAAAAGCCTATTTTTTGGGTGTCTTTGGTAATCTGGTTCCGGTTGTTCCTCTACTTTTAATGCTTAAGCCTGTTTCGGAAAGGTTAAGGCATCTTCCTGTATTTGAAAAGTTCTTTACTTGGCTATTCGAAAGAACAAGAAAAAAAGCCGGTCTGATAGAAAAATTCGAAGCATTAGGCCTTATACTTTTTGTTGCTGTTCCGCTTCCGATCACAGGTGCCTGGACAGGATGCGTGGCAGCCACCCTTTTCAAAATAAGGTTCAGATACGCTCTTCCCGCAATAATCGCAGGAGTACTAATAGCTGGCCTAATAGTTCTAGCATTGAGCCTAGCCGGTAAGGAAATCCTAGCAGGGTAGAGGTCGCAATTAGTATAGAATATGTAGTATAGCGTATAGCACGATCAGTAAAAGTGAATAGTGAAAGGTCATCTGTTGACCCTTGACAATTGACTATTGACTATTGACCTTTCACTGTTCACATCAGTCAATCCCTACCTTTTAGACCGTTTCCTGCATCAGCCCAATCTGAATTTTAAACCTTTAAAACTTTTTAACCTTTTAAACTGTTCTTAAACACTTGTCTCTTCGAAGCTGTACCCTCTTTTTAGTCTTCAAGCAGCGAAGAAGGATCGGTCATTCTCTGTCTATAGTGATGGTCTATAGTCAATAGTCTAATAACATCCCCCAACTACAAACTATTACACTTGACATATTTGCCTTACAGGAATATACTTTACTGGAGAAATAGTTAAGTAAGTTAAGTATTTTGTAGGTTAAGTTTATTTTAAGGATGGATCATGGAAAAGAAAAATACGATAAATATAGGGGAAGAGTTCGCTAAGATACACCCGCTTATCTTACGGGAAATAGTAGTAAAACAGATGAAGGTAATGGGAAGGGATAACTTAAGCCTGACACATATTGCGATATTGGATATGCTGAAAGAGAGAGGTGCATGTCGTATGGGTGATATTGCGGATCTTCTGGGGATAACTTTGAGCGCTGTTACCGGGATTATCGACAAGATGACCGAAATGAAGCTTGTTAAGAGAGAAAGGTCAGGTACGGACCGCAGAGTAGTAATGGTATTAATGCTCCCCAAAGGGAAAAGAATTGTGGAAAAGACCTATCGCATGAAGATAGATGTCGTCAACGATGTTTTTTCCGTGTTTACGTATGATGAAAAAAAAGAATATTTGAGATTATTGACTAAAGTATATACAAAACTGAGAGGGTAAGAATGAGATCTATCAGCTCTAAAAATAGGAAGAAGGGATTAAGAGTTCTGAAGGTATGTTGCGCTCTTACCTTACTTCTATGTGTTTCGGGAATGACGCTCGAAGGTAAAGAGGATGCCATTGAAACTTTTTCTCTAGAAGAATGTGTAACGGTCGCGTTAAAAAATAGTTTTGAAGTGAAGAAGGCAAAGCTTGATCTTTATATAGCGGAAACAGATCGAATGTATTCTGAAGCGGTTTTCGATACTGTTTTGTACGGAGGAGCGTCCTATTTAGACGATAAACGTCAGCAATTATCGGTTTTTGCTTCTGACGACAACCAGACCAATTCGTATTATGCAGGTCTTAAAAAGACCTTTCTCACGGGAACGGAAGTTTCAGCGGAATTGTCGGACCAAAGGTCGTGGAATAATACGGAATTTACGTCAAAAAATCCCGCACATGAGGTCGAAGGCATGGTTACGCTTGTGCAGCCTTTAGCGAAAAACGGATTGGGGTATATTGATAGGGGGAATCTTTCTTTAACTAGAATGTCTATAGAGAATGCTGGACTTGACGAGCAGGACAGGATAGAGGGGGTCATTTCTCAAGTAGAAAAGGCATATATTGGCCTTGTTCACGCTACAGAATCTTTGAATATATACAAGGAGATGCTTAAAAGATCAGAAGAACTGAATGAGACTGATAAGAAGAATCTTGAGATAGGGCTCACAGAAAAAGTGGATCTGATAGCTTCGGAAGCTAATCTTTTAAGGATAAAAGCTGAATATAATATTTCTGAAAACGATCTTGAAAAGGCTAGGGCTAATCTTAAATTGTTGATGAATATAGGATCAGAGAAGGGTCTGGAGGCAATAGAAGGTATTAGGTTGAAAGAGCCTCATGTCGATCTCGAGGGATGCCTTAAAGAAGCCTTTATGAGAAGAAGGGATTATCTTGTTGCAAAAAAAGAGATAGAGATAAAAGGATTGAATCTCAAGATCAAAAAGAATAACACCTTGCCGGAAGTAGATGTTAGTTTAAGTATGGCTGTCAACGGATTGGAAGGCGACTTGACCGAAGCTGTAAGAAAAACAACAGGAGGTGATAATACTTATTATCTCGCAGGGATAGAAGTAGAAATACCTCTCGATAATAGAGATGCACTCAGCCAGAAAATTAAGGCCGAGCATGAGAAAGAAAAAGCCCTAATTACTCTAAAGGAGACAGAACGCGCTATAATTACTGAAATAGGAAACGCTTTCGGTGACATGAAGGCCTTGAAGGAAAGTATCCTGTATTCTGACAAGGCAGTTGAGCTAGAAGAAAAAAAACTTGCCGAAGAAGAAAAACGGTTTAAGTACGGCCGGAGCAACACTAAAAAAATAATTGATTATCAAAGAGACATACTGAATGTTAAATTAGAGAACGCTGTGTTCATTCAAAAATATAATAGTGCGGTGATCGATCTTAACCGGACAATGAACGTTACTCTCGATAAATACAAGGATATGTTATGAGCTTACCTAAATTTAGTGTTAATCAATCTCTTTTTGTGAATCTGATATCCGCTATTATTTTGATAGTGGGGGTAACGGTATTATTTGGAATGAGCAGAGAGATATTCCCGAATGTGGATTTTGATAGAGTGACCGTAACTACAACCTATCCTGGATCTACTCCCGCGGATGTAGAGAAACTTATAACAGTACCTTTGGAAAAAGAGATCAGAGAGGTAGACGGGATAGATGAAATAAGTTCATCTTCGACTGCCGGGATATCCTTGATACAGATAAAGCTTGATCCGGATGAAGATAATAAACAACGTGTCATAAGGGATATCGAAAGTGCTGCGAAGAGGGTCAAAGGGCTTCCGGACGCTATAGACGAGGATCCTATTGTCGAAGAGATGACGTCAAAGCAATATGCCATTATTGAGGTGTCATTGTCGGGGGAGATGGACGAACATACATTGCAGGGGTATGCCGAGGCGCTGGAAGATGAAATAGAGGATATCGACGGGGTGGCTAAAATAACTAAGTCGGGGTACAGGGATAGGGAGATACAAGTACGTGTTATACCCGAAAAACTTGAGGAGTATTATGTTTCCGTTGATGAAATTGAAGAAGCCCTGGCTTCAAGGAATATAAGTATACCTGCGGGAGAAATGAATACCGCAGATACAGAATATAGCGTAAGGACTACAGGGGAATTCGATACAGCCGCTGAGGTCGAGGAAGTGATAATCAGAGCGAATGATTCCGGAAACTGGCTCAAGATAAAGGATGTTGCCGAGGTTAAGGATACCTTTAAAAAAGAGAGTATTATCTACAAAACGCGTGAAACACGATCTATTAATCTCGTTGTTCAGAAAAAGGAGTCAGGGGATGCTATAGATTGTGTCGATAAAATACGTGAAGTATCCGAAGCTTTTGAGAAGAGATGCCCGGATGATCTTGAAATATCGTATGTAAATGATTATTCTTTTTTTACAAGGCGAAGGCTCAATGTTCTCAAGAATAATGGATGGTTCGGATTGGTGCTTGTAATTTTTTCGATGATGCTGTTCCTTGAAAAACGTGTCGCGATGATGGCTATACTGGGTATCCCAATAGCGTTTTTTACGACATTCATAGTGATGAGTGTGATGGGTATAACCATAAATCTTATAAGTATGTTTGGTCTGATCATCGTTCTTGGAATGATCGTTGATGACGGGATAATCGTTGCAGAGAATATTTTTAGGTATCTAGAAAAAGGTATGCCGCCCAGAGAAGCCGCTGTTAAGGGGGCGGAAGAGGTCATGGGAGCGGTCACCACAGCGGTATTTACCACTGTCGCGGCATTCTCACCTCTTCTTTTTATGACAGGGATCATCGGTAAATTCATACGAGATATACCTCTGGTGCTTATTGTTGCGCTTCTGGCATCTCTTGCGGAAGCCTTGATAATATTGCCGAGTCATCTGGCGGATTTTGTGAAAGTAAAAGTTGATGTCAAAGGGAAATCATTGGGAGTAGCAAAAAAGGTTCCCTGGTTCGAGAAACTGGTCAAGGGATATACCTGGGTAGTGGAAGGGGCTATAAAGAGAAGATATAAAGTTCTTTTTACATTCTCTATGATCCTTATCCTATGTGTCTTTCTGGCAGGGAACGTAATGAAGTTCAGGCTTTTTCCGAGTGCCGGAATTAATTACTTTTTTGTCAGAGCCGAAGCGCCTATAGGGACTCCGCTTGAGAAGACCAATGATCTGATCGAGCCGGTTGAAAGGATCGTTGCTCAGCTTCCGGAAGAAGAACTTGATACCTTCGTGACTTCTGTCGGGAGCATATCTGAAGACAGGCATGATCCATTTTCGGGTGTTGCGAGCTATATGGTACAGATAGCGGTATACCTGACTCCCGAACAGGACCGAAAAAGGAAAGCCAGTGACATAATAGAAGAACTGCGCGCGAAAACAAAAGATATACAGGGATTTACTGAATTCCGGTTTGAAGAAGCCGAGTCCGGGCCTCCTGTGGGGAAGGCTGTTGAGGCCAGAATAAGAGGAGAGGATTTCGAAGTTCTTGACACGATATCCGCTGAATATATGGACTTTTTAAAGAGTATTGACGGTACTACTGATGTGACATGGGACCATAAGCCAGGAAAAGAAGAGATCCTGGTAAAAGTGGATCACAATCAGGCCGCTTTAGCGGGGATAACCATACAACAAGTAGCCAAAACGGTCAGAAGTGTATTTGAAGGCAATGTAGCTACCAGGATAAAACCTGTTAAGGCGGAAGAAGAAACAGATGTTACTATCATGTTCCCGGAAGGATTCGGTAAAGATATATCGGTTTTTGAAGATATCTTTATCAGGAACAAATACGGGAATCTGATACCTCTAAAAACCGTGGCTGAAATAGAAAAAGTTCCCGGGAGTACGACTATCAGTCATCTGGACGGGAAACGCGTGGTAACGGTTTCATGTAATGTGGATGCTAGCAAAATAACGCCTGTAGAAATTAATAGAATGCTTTCAGAAAAATTCAAGGATCTTTCCGAACGGTACATGGGATACTCCGTAAAATATGGAGGAGAACAGGAAGAGACAATGGAATCGCTTTTAAGCCTGTTAAAAGCTTTTATGTTCGCGTTTCTTTTTATATATCTCATATTGTCGTCTTTCTTTAGATCTCTTATCCAGCCGCTGATAGTCATGCTGGCTATCCCCTTCGGGCTCATAGGCGTGGTATTTGCTTTTCTTGTGCATGGAATGCCGTTCTCTTTTATGGCCATTTTAGGTATAGTAGGTCTTAATGGGATAGTTGTTAATGATTCTATTGTTCTTGTAAGTTTCATAAATAAACTTCGAAATGATGGGAGCGAGAGATATGAATCCATAGTGAAGGCCGGTCAAATGAGGCTCAGGCCGGTACTTTTAACAACTATAACAACTGTAGGGGGGCTCTCTACCGTAGCATACGGCATCGGGGGAAAGGATCCTTTTCTTGTTCCTATGGCGCTCGCTGTATGCTGGGGGATAGCTTTCGCTACGCTTCTCACTCTCATAGTTATACCTTGCATTTATTCTATAGTGGACGATATTGCTATTAAAATAACGCATCATACCAGTATGATACGAAGTGTAAAGGTAGAATAAATCAGCGGTACGGTATATAATGTCTTTATCATGAAGCGAATATCTACAGCTATTATTTCAAAGAAAAGCATGGGACAATTTTTTGTGTCATGCTTTTTTATGTTAACACTCCTAGGTGTTCCACATACCACGTTTGCCGAGAAACCTTTTCTGGATTATGAGAAGACCGAACTTGATAACGGAGCTAAACTGATATGCGGATATATCCCGGAATCATCCCTTGTAGCTGTCCAAGTTAGAGTATTATCAGGATTATCAAATGAAGGGGAGTATGCCGGCACCGGGATATCTCATTTCCTGGAACATCTTCTTTTCAAAGGTACCGATAAATACAATTCGGAAGATTTACGCAAAAAAATAAAGCATATGGGTGGCGTGGTAAACGGTGCTACGGGGCTTGACTCAGCTTACTACTATATGATGGTTCCCAATGATCAGCTTGAGACAGCTTTGAGATTACTTTTGGATATGGTCACGCAACTTGTCTTTACGGATGAGGAAATGGAAATGGAACGGGAAGTTATCCTTAAAGAGATAAGGCTAAAGGAAGACGATCCCGCAGACAAAAGAATATCGTTGTTGTTCTCGGAAGTATATAAAACTCATGTCTACGGGTATCCCATAATAGGATGGGAAGAGAGGTTAAAGAAATTAACCCGTGAAGATCTCATGTCGTATCATTCCCTTGCTTATGGTGCCGGCGGAATGGTAGTGGGGGTAGTAGGCGGGGTGCCGCTTGAAGAGAGTGTTCCTATGTCTGCGGCAATATTAAGAGAATATACGGGCGGGAGAAAAAATGTAACGGATATCCCGCGTGAACCTTCGCAGAAAGAAGTTAGAGAGGCCGAGTTCGGCGCGGATATTACCCTGGGGTATCTGGCCATGGGGTTTAATACAACCAGTCTCTATTCGGAAGATCTTTACCCTGTGGATGTTTTAAGCGTTCTATTGGGTAACGGTAAGGATTCCCGGTTGTATAAAAGCCTGGTAGAAGATAAAGAACTTTTATATGACGTGTCCAGTTTCAATTATACGCCTAAATATCCCGGAGTGTTCATTATAACAGGTATAGGAGAACCCGAAAAAATAAAAGAAGCAAGGGACGAAATATTTAAGATCATAGATGATCTTAAATATAACGGTGTATTGGAGAACGAATTGCAGCGCGCCAAGAACCTTGTTGTATCAGAATATCTTCATTCTAATGAGAAGATAATAGATATAGATTCTGCTATGACAAATTCTGAGATGCTGATGAATGATCCATTATTTTTCAGAAAATATGTCAACAAGATACAGGAAGTGAAGAAAGACGATGTCGAAAGTATGCTTCCAAAATATTTTTCAGAAAAAAAGTCTACAACGGTTTTTCTTATGCCTAATGAACAGCGAGACATAATCAAGACCGAGTTAAAATTAAAAGGCGATCCTGACGAAAAGAACGAAAAGACGAAGGATAAAAAGAAGAAGGACGAGAGAAGGACCTCAAAGATAGCAAAAGGGATCACGGAAGGGGTAGAACGAATAAAAGAATTTTTCAAATCAGATCCCGGGAAGATTTCGGAAGAACGAACTGTCCGGTTAGAAGGAGCTCCGCCTGCTGAGGAAAAGGCAGTTACACTTAAAAACGGGCTCAAGATAATTTTTAGAAAACAAGCCAGGCTTCCTCTGGTTTCTATTACTTTTGCTGCCAAGGGAGGATTAAGAGCGGAAAATATAGAGAATAACGGGATATCTAATCTTACGGCGGCCCTTTTATTAAAAGGAACCTCTTCAAGGTCGGGAGAAGAAATAGTTTCTGAAATTGAAGAGTACGGAGGAATGATAAATACGTTCAGCGGAATGAACAGTATAGGAGTAACTTTAGACCTTCTTTCAGAACAGGCAGGTATGGGGATAGATATTATAGAAGATATACTGAAGAACAGTATCTTTCCGGAAGAAGAAATTATAAAGCTTAAAAAGAAAATCATTGCCGGAATAGATGAGAGTGATAAAGACATTTTTGAGAATGGTACAAATCATTTGAGAAAACTTCTTTACGGAAATGATCCTTATGGCATGAAAATATCAGGCAGAGTAGATACTGTGGGTAGGGTCTCCAGAGAGGAGATATTGTCCTTCTACAGAGAACGTATCGTCCCGGCAGGGTCTGTTATAACCGTTTGTGGAGATATTGATATAGAAAACGAATTGAAAGATCTTGAAAAAAGATTTTCCGGCTGGAAAGGATCTTCAATGATAATGGAAGGAAAAGATTCTCTGCCTATTGAAAAAAAGAGAATGTTTGAGACAAAGATGTCTAAACAGCAGGCCTTACTTCTTGCAGGGTTTCGGGGTGTGACGATCAGAGATAGCAGGAAATATCCTCTTTCCGTAATAAGCGCCTTATTGTCGGGATCGGACGGATTATTGTTCTTTACGGCTAGAGAAAAACAAGGGATTGCCTACACTTCAGGTGCGGTAAATGTGCCGGCAGTGGATCCCGGGTTTTTTGCCATATACATTGCAACTACAGAAGAGAATCTAAACGAGGCGGGAGAGGCAGTTGATGAAGTCATTGGAATGGTACGCGAGGGAAAAATTGATGAATATGATATAGAATCTTCAAAGAACCGACTAGTGACACAAAATGCTCTTTCGGTAGAGACAAACAGCTCAATATCTCTAAGGATGGCTCTCGATGAACTTTATGGTTTAGGATACGATGATTATCTATCGTATCCCAGTAAGATAAAGAAGGTATCAGGGGAAGACATCGTCAGCGTGGCAAAGGATATGCTGGATCCAGATAAAAGTGCGGTAGTTGTCGTCCATTCTGACGGAACCGAATATTAGGGAACATAAAGATAGGCGTAGAGATAGGGACGTTTCCGAAATTGTTCCCAAACCTGTCCCCAGGGGAAATGCCCAAAGGTTCAAATCAATCTGACTTTCAAAACGTCGAAATCGGGAGATTTCGATCCAAATTCGGATTTATAACTTATGTTCGCTATAGCTCCATAAGTTATATCCTCATTCGTCTCGGACATTAGCAGAGAATCTCTACCCTCTGCACTTCCTCGGGAACGGTGTCCCTCGGTCGCGTTCTCGGCGCCTCCTAAAAAAGAACATATCTACACCTTTATTTCTTTACCTCTGCACTGCGTTGTCATATAATACTCGTAACTATAACCCATTTATTGTTAACAGTATTAAGGGGAGCTGCCTTGTTCGTAGTTATCCACAACAGTAGCCGGGGTTTAAACCCCGGCTACTCGTACGTAGTCATTTACTGATGGTAGGCTGGGTTAGAACCCCGCCTACTGCTTACAATCTTATTGTACGAATATTTCTTTACCTCCGCACCACGTTACCATATAATAATCATATCCATACTAGTGCACTATTAACAGTACGAAGGGGAATGAAATGGTCAGGTATCCTGCGGTTGCGGGACAATTCTATCCAAAAGAAGAGGATGCGTTAAGGATTGAGATTGACGGTATCCTTCCCGAATGTGACGGTAGAACTCGTACTATAGGGGCCATAGTTCCTCATGCTGGTTACATGTATTCAGGATTAGTGGCAGGAGAGACCTATGCAAAAGTAGGTGTAAAGGATACCTACATAATCATAGGTCCGAATCATGTCGGGAATGGACCTGTTTTCGCTTCGTCAAATGAAGCCTGGGAAACGCCTTTAGGCACACTTGACATAGATATGGATCTTCTGGATTTTATCAAAAAAGGCGATGGAAAGATAGAAGATGACAGGGCTGCTCATATTGACGAACATTCCATAGAAGTACAATTGCCTTTTATTAAAAGTATCGCTTCTTCTGCTAAAATAGTTCCCATATCGGTCAAATACGCGTCAAAGAAAGAGATGTATGAAGTCACCGAAGCTATTTGTTCCGCGATAAAGGAATCCGGGAAAGAGTTTGCTATCATAGCGTCCAGCGATATGACGCATTATGAAGCTCGCGGTAAGGCACGGATGAAAGATGATATTGCAATACAAAAAATTATTTCTCTTGATCCTGAAGGGCTAATTGATGTTGTAGAAGAGAATAATATTTCAATGTGCGGGTATATACCCGCAGCTATAATGCTAATGTGTGTGAATAAACTGTGTGCTAAAAAAGCAGAACTGGTCAAATATACGGACTCCGGGTATACTACTGGGGAGACAGATAATGTAGTGGGGTATGCCGGGATAATTATCTCATACTGATAAAGAAAGGCAGGGCGAGCATGTGGTTTTCAAAAAAAAAGAAAAAGGTAATATTGGCCCTAGGAGGGGGAGGAGCTAGGGGGTTATCCAATATAGGGGTACTTAAAGCGCTGGAGGACCATTTCGGGGCTGATAATATGCCTTTTGACATGATCGTAGGAACGAGTATAGGAAGCCTCATAGGCGCAGCGTATTGTATGGGCATTTCTCCAGAAGATATAGAAAAAAAAGCATCTGAGTTCACTTGGCCTAATATAGTCGATCTGGGGTTATTTTCAACAGGGCTTATCAGGGGCAACAAATTCGAGGACATAATATCCGGCATAATAGGAGATAAGGGATTTGACGATTTAAAGATACCATTTGCGTTGACCACGACAGACCTTGAGGCGGGAGAAGAAAAAGCGCATGATTCAGGCGATATGGTGAAGCTTATACGTGCAAGCTGTTCTTGGCCGGGTATATTTTCAGCGGTCGAGATCGACGGCAGACTTTTGGTAGACGGAGGGGTTCGCAACAGTATTCCGACTAAAGCGGCGAGGAAATTCGGAGCAACGTTCATTGTAGCAGTAGATCCGGGTTTTTGTGTGAAAACCCAGAAAATTAATAACGTGATAACGGCTCTGATCCAGTCTGTTCAGATAATGGGAGAGGAACTTAATTCTTATCAGTCTAAAATAGCCGATTTGAGCATAAAACCAGTTCTTAGAAATGTTGATCAGTTTGATTTTGATAAATCGAAAGAGATTATCTTGGAAGGATACAAAGCATCAGAACAGCAGATGAGTAGGCTTGAACGAAAACTCGGAAAGAGAGGCAGATAGTGAAAAAAAATATTTCAACCTTGATACGCATTCTTGTTAGTTTTAGTCTTTTGGGTCTTTTAGTGTGGGTGATGAAGGATGATCTGGGAAAGATAGGGGGAACATTAAAAAGTGTTAACAGACAAATTATATCTCTGGCGATGTTTCTGCTGCTTATAAATGTAAGTATGCAGGCATACCGCATGAAAATAATATTCAGGGGTGAGGATCTGGACCTGACACTTAAGAACTCCGTGCGGCTTACATTCATGGGATATTTTTTCAACAATTTTATGCCCACGGCGGTTGGTGGAGATATTATTAAAGCGCATTATGCTTCAAAAATAAATGGTGAAAAATTAAAGTCTTATGCTAGCGTGTTTATGGACCGTTTTATAGGGTTGTACACATTTCTCGCGATAGCCGCTATATCTTTGATGTTCTATCGAGGGGATGTAGATCTTCCGGGAACAAAGCCTATTGTTATGGGTTTGAGCATATTGGGGATATTGGGGTATTTTGTGGTAACCCATAAGAATGTAGAGGTTTTTCTTGAGAATGTATTTTCTAAGATAAAGATGTTCGGGTTAGGTAAGAAACTTAACGAAGTTTACAAAATAGTGCATGACTATAAGAACAGGAAAGAGGTTGTAGTAAAATCGTTAGTTACGTCAGCGCTAGCGCAGTGCCTTTATTTTTATGTAGTATCCTTGTTCTTTTTGTCATTAGGAAAAGTAGTACCTCTTGGGGATATAGTCCTTATCATGCCGATCGTGGTATTGATAAGCATGGTACCGTCTCTGGGCGGTCTGGGAGTAAGGGAAGGGGCTATCCTGGCTTTTTTTACCCCGATAGTCGGAAAAGAGATCGCATTTGCCGCAAGCCTTCTTATGTTGGCAGGTTTGATCTTTGCAAGCTTAATAGGAGGAATAATGTATTTTTGGTGCAATATTAAAGGTGAATTTAAATAGGAGGATCCTAATATGAAAGTTCTTGTGATCCATGGTCCTAATCTGGACCTTCTTGGAAAAAGAGAGACGGATATTTACGGGGAAGAGACTATAGAGGCGATTAATTCCGCAATGGCCGAGGCGGCTAAAGAAGAAAACCTTGAAATTGACTGTTATCAGTCTAATCATGAAGGCGATATTGTGGATAAAATAAACGGGACCAAAGCAGACGGAATACTGATAAATCCAGCGGCATATACTCATACAAGCGTAGCAATACATGATGCTCTTAAAGCTAAGCCTGTTCCTTCTGTTGAGGTGCACCTTTCAAATATACATGCCAGAGAAGAGTTCAGACATAAGTCTCTCATAGCGCCTGTTGTTACCGGCCAGATAAGCGGATTCGGGAAGAAAAGTTATATCCTAGGAATCAAAGCTTTATCAGGAATAATGAAAACTGCGGGCCGAGAATAGCATGTATGCCGAAAAACATTTCAGAGTAATAAAAGCTAAAATAAGCAGGATCGGAGCGGATGCTTTGTATCTTGCGGATGAGCGGAGCCTGCGTTACCTCATAGGGTTTTATTTTTCAGGTATGGTACTTTTAGTGCCACGCAAAGGGAAACCGATCTGTCTTATAGATACGATGAACCACGCCCTGGCAGAAGATCTAATGAGGGAGATAAAATCCGACATTTTATTGGTTCCGGGAACAGTAAGGAATGGTCTGAAAAAATATGTTAAAGAATCAGGAATAAAGATCATAGCGTATTCAGATGAATATGTTTCAGTTTCGGCCTACAATAGTCTTAAAAGGATAATACCCGGGATAAAATTCGTATCATCTCAAGGGGGTGTCCCGGTTCCAGGTATTCTTGCTGACATGAGAAAGATCAAGAGTGAGCAGGAAATAGATATTATACGCAAGGCTGCAAAGATAACGACGGGTATCTGGAGAAAGGTACGAAGAGAGATCCGGACAGGGATGACCGAGAAGCAGATAGCCGTTGTGGTAGACGTACTAATAAGGCAGGCAGGATGCGTAAATTCTTTTCCGACCATAGCCGCAATAGCTGAAAATACGGCATATCCTCATGCTATACCTACTTCTCGTAGGCTGAAGGAAAACGAACATGTGCTTGTAGACTTCGGGGTTAGATACAAGGGATACTGTTCAGACTTGACAAGAGTATACCTCAACGGTAGAATAGACCGACAAATTCGCGGGCTTATTGATCATGTCCACAAAGCACATGATGAAGCCATAGGAATGGTCAAGAATGGAACGTGTATCGGGATGCTTGGAAGTATGGTAAATAAGAGGTTTCTCGATGCGGATCTAGGCGGCAATATTCTTCACGGGCTCGGTCACGGGATAGGTATAGAGGTTCATGAGAGGCCTTTCCTGCGGGTTGGGTCGCGGGAAAAACTAAAAAAGGGGATGGTCATTACGATCGAACCCGGACTATACGTAGAAGGATTAGGCGGTATTAGGGAAGAGGATATGATTCTGGTAACGGATAAAGGATGTGAGGTGTTAACGGTATGATAAAAGCGGGACAGGTGAGACAGGGAGCCGTTATTCTGTTTAACGGTCAGTTGCATGAGGTTGTTGAGGCTAGACACAATAAACCGGGCAAAGGTGGAGCGTTTATCAAAGCAAAACTCAGGAATTTGACTACCGGGGCCATAATGTCTGAAACGATGAGACCGGAAGATACCTTGGAACAGGCCTTTATAGAAAATAAACAGATGCAGTATCTCTATAAGGATGATATGGGATTCTGTTTGATGGATGAGGCTAATTACGAACAAATACATCTGTCTGAAGAGAAAATAGGTGAAAAAGCCGAATATCTTAAAGAAGGTATGTCCGTAACGGCCAAGATATATGATGGTAAGGTACTGTCGGTGGATCCTCCGATACATGTTATTTTAGAAGTGGTGCATACGGAACCGGGAATGAAAGGTGATACGGTTTCAGGTGCCACTAAACCGGCTACATTGGAAACGGGTAAGATCGTAAAAGTTCCTTTATTTGTGGAACAGCATCAGAAAATAAAGGTTGATACCCGTACTGGGGAGTATATAGAGAGAGCGTAATAATAGGGTTCAGGGTATAGGTTATAGAGATCAGAAGGAAGAAAGACGGGGGATGTTATTAGACTATTGACAATAGACAAAGAATGACCGATATGGGGACAGTTTTAAAGGTTAAAAAGTTTTAAAGGTTTAAAAGTCAGATCGGACTGATGCGGAGAACGGGTTAAAAAGGTCAATTGTCAATAGACAATAGTCAACAGGTCACTGTTCACTGTTTACTGTTCACGAATTACGAATCACGACTACAGGAGAAAAAATATGAACATTAAAAAGATTAAAGAATTGATCGATCTCATGAAAGAAAATGGTCTCACGGAAGTTGAGGTCGAAGAAGAGGGTAAAAAGATAAAGCTTTCAAAGAAGGCAAGTGGGATGGTCGAACAGATCGTTACCGCGCCTGCCGCTGCTACTCCGCAGGGTTCTTCTCCGGGTCAAGAGCAAGCTGCCGGTAACGGAAAAGAAGTGAAGTCTCCTATGGTTGGAACGTTCTATGGGGCGTCTTCGCCGGAAGCGGCTCCTTTTGTGGGTGTCGGGGATGTAGTGAAAAAAGGTGATGTGCTCTGTATAATTGAAGCTATGAAATTGATGAACGAGATCAAAGCTGAATTCGGCGGCAAGATATCCGAAATACTTATAGAAAATGCCGAAGCGGTAGAATTTGGGCAAACATTGTTCCTCGTAGAACCGGCATAAAGAAACCCGTTAATTATGTTTTCCAGAATATTAATAGCAAATAGAGGCGAAATAGCGCTTAGAATAATACGTGCTTGTAGGGAGCTCGGAGTGAAGACTGTAGCCGTTTATTCCGAAGCGGATGCGAAGTCTCTTCATGTCAGATTGGCTGATGAAGCCATATGCATCGGGAAAGCGATGCCTGCGGATAGTTACCTTAACGTTCCAGCGATAATTAGTGCCTCTGAAATAACCGATGTCGAAGCCATACATCCCGGATATGGATTTTTAGCGGAAAATGCGCATTTTGCTGAAATATGTGAATCTTGCCAGATAAAATTTATCGGTCCGTCTCCCGAAAACATGAGGCTGATGGGGAATAAAATTGCCGCTAAAGATACTATGAGAAAGATAGGAGTTCCCGTAACTCCCGGATCGGATGGTCTGATAAAGGATCAGGAACATGCTCTCAAGGAAGCGAAACGGATAGGTTATCCCGTTATCATAAAAGCATCGGCCGGTGGTGGAGGAAAAGGCATGAGGGTGTGTCATAATGATGTCAGACTTATCGGAGCGATGCTTACAGCACAGAGCGAAGCCGAAGCGGCTTTTGGGAATTCCGATGTCTATATGGAAAAATATATTGAATCTCCTCGGCATGTCGAAGTTCAAGTACTTGCAGATGAACACGGGAATGTCGTACATCTAGGAGAAAGGGATTGCACTATTCAGAGAAGGCATCAGAAACTTATAGAAGAGTCTCCTTCGGTTTTTCTGAATGAGGATCGTCGAAAGCTGATGGGTGAAATAGCCGTTAAGGCCACAAAAGCTGTAAAATATAAGGGCGCAGGGACGATAGAATTTTTGCTTGATGGGGATAATTTTTATTTCATGGAAATGAATACTCGTATACAGGTTGAGCATCCTGTAACGGAAATGATAACTGGTGTAGATCTAATAAAGGAACAGATTAGGATAGCCGCTGGTGAAAAACTTTCGTTCGAGCAGAAAGATATAAAGTTTGCGGGACATGCCATAGAATGCCGTATAAACGCTGAAGACCCCGAGAATAATTTCAGACCGTCACCCGGCACCATAGAGGCTCTCAGTATTCCGGGTGGTCCCGGGATACGTGTGGATACGCACATATACGCAGGTTATGAAATACCTCCGTTTTATGATTCCATGATGGCAAAAATCATCGCCTACGGCAAGGACAGGGATGAAGCTATTACGATCATGCGCAGGGCTTTAGAAGAATTCCTTATATCCCCGATTAAAACTACTGTTGATTTCCACAAAGAGGTGCTTCTGAATCCGGATTTCCGTAAAGGAGACTATTCAACTCATTTCATAGAAAAATATTTTCCAGTAAAAGAGTGATTTGTATGACCCTAAGGAGGGAACATGAATTTTTTTAGAAGATTAGTAGTATTTCTTTATATGTTACTGATGGTTTCTTTGGGAGGGTTTCTTGTATTGGCGTCATTGAACCTGTTGTCTCCGGAGAAATGTGCTGAGATTATGAACATGATCGTGGCAGATACGGGCTATCAGATAGCGGGAGCGGTTGCCGGAATAGTGATAATCCTTATCGGGATCATCGCGCCGTACCGTTTAGCCAAGAGACTAAAAAGATCGAGGTTCATTTCTTTTCAGAATCCTGATGGCGAAGTAACCATATCTCTTTCCGCAGTGGAAGATTATATACAAAAGATAGCGAAAAGTATCGGGGGTATAAAAGACGTTAAGTCTAGTGTTCGTTCCGGGAAAAAGGGTATAAATGTTACAACAGATGTTACTATTTCAGCATCTGCCAGCATTCCTGAAGTTACCGAACAGATACAGATGGAAGTTAAGAATAAGGTTCAAAGTATGCTGGGGATAGAAGAAGGCGTTAATATCAGTATGAACATAAAAAAGATCATTAAAGGCGCGCAGGTTGAAGGTATCCCGGTTGATGGAGAGGAAAAGCCTACTGCTTCGGATACCGTGCCGTATAGGCGGTAGACGCATCGCACGCTAATTTATCAGGAGTGAATGATTATGGATATAGATATGATGATCAAGAAGTTTGCAGAAGAAAGCGTTAAGATCAAAGAAAAATTCTTTGCTGATAATGATAACATAGAAGCCATTAAGAAAGCGGCTTCGGCAATAATAGAAAGTTATGGTAAGGGCGGGAAAGTCCTTGTTTTCGGTAACGGTGGCAGTGCGGCCGATAGTCAGCATTTTGCGGCAGAACTGATGGTCAGATTTGAAAAGGAAAGGCGTGCATTACCCGCTGTGGCGCTTACTACGGATACATCTATCATAACAGCATCTGGTAATGATTATGAGTTTAAAAAGATCTTCAGCCGTCAGGTGGAGGCTCTTGCAGCCGAAAATGATATTGTCGTGGCTATATCGACAAGTGGTAATTCAGAGAATGTGATCGAAGGTGTTCTTGCTGCTAAAAAGAAAGGGGTCCCGGTCGTTGCTTTGACAGGTCACGAGGGTGGCACTTTAGCTACAGAAGCCGATGTGACAATAAATGTCAAAGCTGAAAATACGGCTCGCATACAAGAGGTCCATATTGCTGTTATACACATTTTGTGTAAAATTATAGAGGATTCTTTAGCATGACGAAAAATGATAAGATAAAGAACCGTTCGGAACTTCTGGGAGTGGCCCGAGACGCAAAGGAAAAAGGTAATAAGGTTGGGTTCACTAACGGATGTTTTGATATTATTCATGCGGGTCATGTGAGATATTTGAGATCAGCCAAAGATGAATGCGATATTCTAATCGTGGGGATGAATAGTGACAGCTCAGTTAGGAGCATAAAAGGTGATTCCCGGCCGGTCAATTTAGAGCATGATAGGATGGAAGTTCTTGCCGCACTGGAATGTGTGGATCTTATAACTCTTTTTGAAGAGGATACTCCTCAAAAACTTATTGAAGAACTGGGGCCGGATATCTTGTTCAAGGGCGGAGATTGGAAAGAGGATGAAATCGCGGGAGCTGCGTATGTTAAGAAAAACGGTGGCAGGGTCAAGATAATCGGGTATGAAGAAGGATATTCAACGACAAATACAATAAAAAGAATGAAAGGATAGGAGGGTATAAACTCAAATGGATACAGGTGTATACAGGATAATAGATGCGAATCTTAATCGTGTTATGGAAGGGATCAGGGTATCTGAAGATATTTTAAGGTTTGCTTCAGATAATGAGGAAATGACAGCTAAACTGAAGGTTCTGCGGCATGACATATTCAATGCCATCAAGGAACTCAGAAAAGAACATATAGATGAGTTGGTATCGGCCAGGGATATTAATGATGTTGGAGTGAAGACTACTGAATCTGAAAAGAATAAAGAGAACCTTGTGGACCTTTTCCTGGCAAATACGCAAAGAGGAAAAGAGTCGTTAAGAGTGCTGGAAGAAGTTTTGAAGTTATTCGATAAAGATCTTTCTCAACAGTTTAAAAATTTCAGATTTAAATTGTATGGTATTGAAAAATCCGCGGTCAAAGTTTTGAGCCGCATTAAATAATGTGATCAGGAAGGGAAAAAATGATAGAGGTAAATGAGGCGCTTCTAGAAAGTGTCCTAAAACAAGAAGATGCTGCGGCAGACGTGATCCGTGAGACGGTGAAAAAGGGTCATGCAGTTTTACTTAAAAACAAAAACCATAATATCTCCAAACCCTGTGCGGTAGGTAAGGGGCTGACCACTAAAGTTAATGCTAACATAGGTTTATCAGTGGAAAGTTCTACTATTCAGAGGGAAATAAAAAAGATGGAAACTGCCGTAGCTTACGGAGCGGACGCGGTTATGGATCTTTCAACCGGTCCGGACCTGAACACGCTGCGTAAAAAAGTTATCGAGGAATGCCAGGTTCCCTTAGGTACGGTTCCCGTATATGAGCTTGCCTGTATGAAAGAAAAGAAATTTCTTTCCATGAAAGAGAATGATTTTGTTGACGTAGTACAGAAACAGGCCGAAGAAGGAGTGGATTTTTTTACTATACATTCCGGGATAACTTTGGACGCTATGAAAATAGTCGAACGTGACGAACGTATAATGAATATTGTCAGCCGCGGCGGAGCATTACTCGGATCATGGATGATAGAAAACGGAAAAGAGAACCCGTTTTTATCGCGTTTTGATGATATTTTGGATATTTGCAAAGAATATGAAGTGACTTTGAGTTTGGGGGACAGTTTAAGACCTGGAGCCATATCCGATGCTACTGATAGGCTGCAGATAACAGAACTTCTTATTCTCGGCGATCTTCAGAAACGTGCTCTGGATAAGGGAGTACAGGTTATCATAGAGGGGCCGGGTCATGTTCCTTTAGATCAGATAGAGACTAATGTTAAATTGCAGAAGTCGTTGTGTAATGGTGCTCCATTCTACGTTCTTGGGCCGCTGGTAACAGATATTGCGCCGGGATATGATCATATAACGGGAGCTATTGGAGGAGCTATCGCCGCATGGCATGGAGCGGATTTTCTGTGTTATGTTACTCCGGCAGAACACCTTCGCCTTCCCGATGATGATGATGTAAGGCTTGGCGTCATGGCGTCTAAAATAGCCGCACACGCCGCGGATATAGTTAAAGGTATCCCTTCAGCGATCAAACGTAATGATGATATTTCAAAGGCTAGGGCCAAACGCGATTGGAAAAAACAGTTTGAGTTATCTTTAGATCCTACTACCGCTGAAAAGATGCGTAAGGAAGAAGAGCCTAAAATAGAGGATGTGTGTACTATGTGTTCGGAATATTGCTCTATCAAGGTCACGGAAGAGTCTATAAAAAAAATGGCGAAGAAGGCTTAAGTATGGGGTTGAACATTATCGGTTCTGTGGCATTGGATAACATTGAGACGCCTTTCGGGAAAAATGAAGATATACTTGGTGGATCGGCGACCTATGCGTCGGTTAGTGCTTCGTTTTTTTCTCCTGTCGAGCTTATCAGTGTGGTAGGAACTGATTTTCCTAAAAAACATATAGTCATGATGAAGAGAAGGAAAATAGGTGTCTCCGGGCTAGAGATAAAGGAAGGCGAGACTTTTAGGTGGAAAGCGCGGTATCGTGATATAAGTCATGCGGAGACCCTAAGCACGCATCTAAACGTTTTTGAAGGGTTCCTGCCTAATATTCCCGATACAATCAATCGGAAAAGCAATTTACTGTTGGCGAATATCGATCCGGAGCTGCAGGGATGGATATTTAAGAAGATGAATCCTAAAGGGATCGTAGCATGTGATACGATGAATTTGTGGATCACACACAAGAAGAAAGAGCTTGAAAAGTTACTTAAAAAAGTCGATATTTTTCTGCTGAATGATGCTGAAGCTTGTCAGTTATCCGGAGAAAAGAACCTGTTCGAAGCTGCGAGATATATTGCCGATAAAGGCGCGAAAATGATAGTTATAAAAAAGGGCGAGCATGGCGCGCTATTCTTTTCGCCGAAGTTACAGTTTGTCGTGCCGGCATATCTTTTGGAGAAGATCAAGGATCCTACGGGTGCCGGAGATACTTTTGCCGGCGGGATGATGGGATACCTTTCGAGACATAAAAAGATCAGTGATAAGATATTGAGGAGATCTTTAGTGTACGGTACTATATTGGCCTCGTTCGCGGTTGAGAAGTTTAGTGCGGAGAACTTGGCTAAAGTTAAAAGAGAAGATTTTGATAAAAGGTATCGGCATTTTGAGAGGCTTACTAAGTTTTATAGATAACTGCCGATAAAGAGAGTAGTGGGCGAGTGTAGTACAATGGTAGTACATCAGCTTCCCAAGCTGGCTACGGGGGTTCGATTCCCCTCACTCGCTCCAACTTTTCAGGGAAAAGTTGGTAAAACCCAAGTGGTTTGCACTTGGGTTTTTTAATGTTTGGTCGTCAAAATTTTAGAAAAGCAAGCTTTTCTAAAATTTCTCCTCGCAAACATTATCAGCGAGTTCGTGGGAACCTCAGCCTGTGGCTTCGGTTTCCCCTCACTCGTTCCATAATTTTTCTTCGAAAAATTATGGCAAAAAGGCAACTGTTTACAGTTGCCTTTTTTTGATGTTTGGTCGTCAAACTTTCTGAAAACCGAGCTTTCCAGAAAGTTTTCCTCGCAAACATCGGAGCGAGCTCGTGGGAACCTGTAAGTGTAGCAGGGAAGAGTAACACGGTATCCCCTCACCGTACACGTGAACTATCTTAAAACCTTGGGCTTCGCCCTCGGTTTCCCCTTGCTGTACACGGAACTACCCTGAAACCTTGGCTTTGCCTCGGTTTCCGATAATAATAACGACAATAAACTCTGACAAAGGTTCAATTACTCAGCATATGTCCCTATTTTGTACCGTTTGCGAATTTGTGAGGGCAACTGTCCCCTTTTTTGTGTTTAAAGGTGGCCCCAGACGTTCTTGAAACCTTGGCTTTGCCTCGGTTTCCGATAATGGTAGTGACAATAAATTCGGACGAAGGGGCTATTATTTTGTCAAGGGAAATTGGGCTTGAAAGTGTGGCATTTATTTTAATATATATATTGACTTGGGTGGGGGGATAATATAAGATGTGTTCTTGGTTTTTAATAACTAACCCGTTTATTTATTGCGGTATTTTATTCGTTATTATTCATAATTATTTGAGATTTCCTTCTTATGTTTATTGAACCAGTTTTCGGTAAAAAGTTGTTCGGCCGGGAAGAAGTGGTCGGAACTTTACAGAAGAGAGTTACAGACCTTAAAGGCGGGTATAGACAAAATCTCGCTCTTACGGGTCCTATGCTTGCCGGTAAATCCTCCATATTAAGACATTTTCTTAAAAGTATCAAAGACCCCGATGTTATTCCGTTGTATATTGAAATGGACGGGGTGGATTTTCGTTTTTTCTGTACTCAATTCATGGCAGCTTTGATGTATCGTTACCTGCGGTCTGAAGGGGAAAAGGCGGAAAACGATTTTGAATCACTCAGAATGAAAGCCAAAGGGATGATACCCAAAACCGTTAGTGCTATGGATAAGGTCTCAACCTGTCTTGACGGGAAGAAGAATGAGGAAGCTTACGGGACTCTTTTGGAAATAACTTCTGTTTTCAAACAGGAGACCGGTAAGAATTGTGTGGTCATTCTTGACGAGTTTCATAATCTGTCAAATTTCAAGCTTAGAAGACCTTTTCAGGTTTTTGGAAAATTTATCATGGTACAGAAAAATACCATGTATATAGTTTCTAGTTCTCAGAAATCCTTACTAAAAGATATATTGACTAAAAAACTGTCGCTTCTTTTTGGGAATTTTGAGGTTCTTGAGATCGACGGTTTTGATAATCAGACAGCTCGTTCTTTTGTGTCCGAGAAAATCAAGGATGTAGATATTGCCGAAGATATAAAGAGCTATCTTATCCAAATAACTCAAGGCAATCCTTTCTATCTAGAGAACCTGGCTTCGAAAGTGTCGGAGATAAAAAGAAAAGAAAGTACGAGAGAGAAGAACGACGAGGAATATCTTTTAGATTCTTTAGCCTACATTTTATATGAATCCAACGGAGTACTTAATCAGTATTTCATGAATAACGTTAACTTTTTTCTTGAGAAAAAAAACCGGAAGAAGTTCCTCCCTATTCTTGTGGCGCTCTCACATGGGAAACAGACAATTAAGGACATTCAGGCCCATATCGGGAAAACTGATAAGGATACCGGGCTTAATCTTCAAAAATTGCAGGATATGGATCTTGTCCTTAATAGCGGGACATTTTATTACGTTGCCGATAAACTTTTTGAGTATTGGTTGAAACATGTTTATGATCTGAAGAGTCGATCTGTGATAGATGATATGGGGATCAAGTATCTGGAGTTTAAGAAGGAAGTATCAGATGACTACCGAAGATATTGTGTTTTTAGTCAGAAAAAAGCAGCTGATATAATCTATGATCTGTTCAAAAGTTTTAGCGGCGAAAAAATGCAGATCAATATGAATATGAAAAAAATGCCTAAATTTGACAGTGTTGAGAAAAAGAAATTGTCTGATACGGTGTTTCAGATCATAGGAAAAAAAGGCAAGAGAGCTTGGGTTTGTAATGTAAAGCAGAACGATATTTCTGATGATAAGGATATTCACGATATTTGGAGCATGAAGTTCCCCGACAAGGATATCAAGATCATGAGGAAGATATTTGTTCCTCTTAAGGGAATAGAACAGAACGCATATCTTTTAGCAAAAGAACAAAATGTCTGGGTTTGGGACCAAAAGCAACTCAATGTGGTCCTGCGTCTTTTCGGTAAATTTGAAATAGTAAAATGAAAATAGGCGTAATCTCCGATACACATATACCAATAAATACTTTTGATCTGCCGGCTAAGGTTTACGATCGGTTTAAGGATTGTGATCTGATAGTCCATGCCGGAGATATAGTTGAGGAGTCCGTAATAGAGAAATTAAATCTTATGGCAGAGACCAAGGTCGTTCAGGGTAACATGGATAGTTCCGAGATAAAGAATCGTTACTCTAAAAAATTGACATTTAAGGCAGCTGGTAAAAAGATAGGGGTTATACACGGATCGGGACATCCTCTGAAAGTGTTAGATAATGTTGCTACGGAATTTTCGCCTAAGCCGGATATAATCATATTCGGTCATTCACACGAGCCTGTCAACAAAGTCATAGATGGTGTTCTTTTTTTTAATCCCGGAAGCGCAACCGACAGGGTATGTACGAAGGGATGTTCGTTCGGTATGATCGAAATAGACGGTGACGATATTCATGCGGAAATAATCAGTTGCGCCGATTAATCTGTTTGTGATAGTAGATAGGGAAGATCGTCGCGATTTATAGGTTTTTTGATCTGTTCTGGAACATGTATAACATTATTGATACAACCAACCCGGGAATCAAGTTTTACATAGATTATGATCTGGATTGAATTTCTTTTATGCGCTTCGCTTCTGACTTATTTTGCCTACCATTTATGCAAGGAAGGAGCGATTGTCTCCGAGAAGACCAAGATCTCAGAAGGGCTTATCGGGATGTTTTTTCTTGCTGTTGCCACTTCTTTTCCCGAGATAATCACATCTACGACTGCTGTTTGTTCTTTCGGGAGGATAGGTCTCGGATACGGGGATATCATGGGGTCCGTTATTGTTAATCTCATGATATTGTTTGCTCTGGATGTATGCTATAAGAAGGGGCGTTTACTAAAAGAGGTATCATACCTTACCGGTCTTACCGGTATTTTTGCGCTTATAGTCAGTTTTGTGATTTTGGTAGGCGCGGGAATGCATTTGTCGAATATCGGATTTTCTGTCTTCGGGAAGATCGGGATCGAAAGTGTTATTATAATCCTCATATACTTTGCTTATCTTGAAAAAGTGCGTAGAGCTCATCCGCCGGGTCATGTGGGCGAAGGAAGAGTAACGAGTGATCCGTTATGGAAAGTATGGGCAAAGTTCACTTTGTTTCTTGGGATGGTTATCCTTTTGGGTGTATGGATGGCTAAGATCGGGGACGGCATAGTTTCCAGTACAAATTTATCTCAGACCTTTACAGGGACATTGATACTTGGAGTTGCCACTTCATTGCCGGAGATAATAGTTTCTTTTGCGGCTTTTCGTGCAGGATCCGTGGATATGGCTGTGGGGAATGTGTTAGGTAGCAATTTGTTCGATGTTTGTATTATTCCTTTACTGGATTTCCTGACAGATAGTCCCATATTATGTCTTTTGACAACGGGACAGGTGATAGCTACTATTCTTGTGCTTGTTCTTTCAGCTATTGCTGTTGTAGGACTATTGAGTAAAAAGGCTAAAAACAGGAGAATTAACTGGGATACAGGTTTAATTTTTGCTATTGGTTTCATAGGGTTTGTGATATTATACTTTGTAAAATAATAATAGGGAAAGGAACTGATATTTTTTTATAAGATGATTTATAGAAATGAGATAGAAAAAAAAGAAAATTTAATCCTCGCGTCCTATGCTATGAAGAGTAGCAATACAAGAGGACGGCAATATGACGAAGAGGAGCATCCTTATCGTTCTGCATATCAGAGGGATAAGGATAGGATAGTATATTCTACAGCTTTCCGTAGGTTGGAGTATAAGACGCAGGTATTTGTTAATCACGAAGGTGACTATTACCGCACGAGACTCACTCATACTTTAGAGGTCGCGCAGATCGCGCGTACTATTGCACGCACATTAAAATTGAATGAAGACCTTGTAGAGGCTATCGCTTTAGCGCATGATCTGGGGCATACACCTTTCGGGCATTCCGGGGAAGATACGCTTGCAAAGCTCATGAAAGATCATGGGGGATTCGATCATAATACACATGGATTACGTGTAGTTGATAAACTGGAAAAGAGGTATCCAAAATTTTGCGGACTTAACCTTTCAGAAGAAGTTCGGAGGGGGATCATACGTCATTCCACACCGTTCGATCAAAAACGTATGGGAGATCAGAACGTTCCGGGTCCTAATCTTTTAGAGATACAGGTAGTAAATATTGCTGATGAAATAGCATATGATAATCATGATCTGGATGACGGACTCAAAAGCGGATTATTGTCAGGGAAAGATCTTGCAGGAACGGCTATGTGGGATGAAGCCGTTCTTTTTAACGAAAAGAACTCACCTCCGGATATTGATAAAAGTACCGGAAGGGCCCAAATAGTGCGGTATCTTATCAATAAGCAGGTATCCGACATTATTGACACATCATTTAAAAGAATTGAAGAGTTTGGCATCAGAGAAGTTGAGGATATAGATAAAATTGAGGAGAATGTAATAGCGTTCAGCGGAGAGCTTAATACAAAACGTATAGAATTTAAGAAGAATCTCGAAGAAAAATTGTATAAACATTACAGGGTCATAAAAATGTCGAAAAAAGCTTCTCGGTTTTTAACAAGCCTATTCGGGGAGTACCTTAATAATCCCGAACAGTTACCGCCTCAATATTTGGAGAGAGTCAAGGGTGAGGATAAGTTTAGGGTAATATGTGATTATATGGCTGGTATGACCGACAGATATGCTCTGGATCAATATAAGATGTTTTTTGAACCGTACGAGAGGGTGTAAAGAAAAGAGATAGGATATTGTATGGAATATAACGAATTATTTGATGTAATTAAAAATCGGTGGTGTTCTCGAGAAGAAATAAAAGCTTTAGGCGCTTATCTCGGGGGACCCGATTGGATCCTAATGTCTGCTGCATCTATTGTGACTTATAAGGGAGTTAAAGAGACAGGTATATCCAAATGCTTGGAAAGAGCAGGAACGGATAAAAAGAATATACGCAAAGAGATTTTCGGTCTTATCAAAACAATAAGAGATACAAGAGATTCAAGAAGTCTGAAATATTTTAAATGTGGCAGGCGTTCTTACGGTGCATGTTATCCTCTTATAGCGGATAAAAGTATATTCGGATTCGTGTTTATGTGTGGATTAGAAAAAAAATTAACTAAAGACTTGGGGAAAATATTCACTACTATTACGGATGCATTTGTCCGAGACAGCAGAAGAAACTTTGATTTGGAAGAAGCTAACGAGAATATCCGCCCAAGAGCCGTGGCGCTTTCTACGGTACATACTCTGCACAGACTGATGACATCCGCACTCGATCTCAACGAACTTCTGCCGCGTATAGCTCGCCTATCTTTACAAGTAATAAAGGCTAACAGATGTTCTATAAAACTCGTGGATAAAAAGAGAAAAGCACTGATTCCTAAAACAACTATTGATCTCAGAAAAGAAAAGACCAAATTGAAGAAGGTCCAGATAGGGAAGTACGCTCCGGGAAGGGCCGTTAAAAAAGGAGGGCCCGTCCGGTCAAAGAATTATCTTGCTGTTCCTATGATAGATGAAGATGTTGTCGGGGTCATAACTTTATATGATAAGTTTGAAGACAAGGAATTCACATTGCCGGATCAGGAGATAATGAAGACGTTAGCGGAACAAGCTGCAGTCGCTATAAAGAACGCACAACTGTATAAAGAGCAAGCGGATCTTACTACAAGTAGTATAAAATGTATCGCAAGATTATTGCAGAACCGGCCCCATGGAACGCAGAGAGCCGAAGCTTCGTTCGGAAAACTGATAAGTATTATCGGACCTAAGTTCAAGATGAACGAAAGGGAGATACTGATGTTGCAGTATGCGGCTATGTTACATGATGCCGGCCAGATAGGGATCCCGGAACGGGTTTTGATGAAGAAAGGGGAACTTACAGGGAATGAATACGATATTATAAAGAAGCATCCTATGACAGGAGCGGCAATACTCTCGAAATTTAAACCACTCAAACCTATTGTGCCTATAATTCTATATCATCATGAAAGATTTGACGGTAAGGGGTACCCTAAAGGTCTAAAGGGGAAAGATATTCCGTTGGCTGCGCGTATGCTTGCGGTTATAAGCGTGTTTGAGGTGCTTATAACTGAAAAACCTTATAGAAAGGCACGTCCTCTCAATAATGCTATAAAAGAAATAAGAAACAGCGCAGGAAAACAATTCGATCCTGCAATAGTACAAGCCCTGTGTGAGGCTATAAACAGGAAAGATGTTCGAAAATTGCTGGATAAAGAGCTTGGCGTCAGATGAAAAAAATAGTTATAATCGCTGCTATTTTCATTATTTTATTGTCTATTGTATGTTGCGGTGTGATCTTCCTTGGGGATATAATAGAATTCTCTGTTAATCGTTTTACTGATTATCAGGTATCTTATTCCGGGTTTGATATTGAATCCGTCGGCAAAGGACGTTTTAATAACATTGAAGTTACTCTCCCGGTAAAAGATCTAACTGTGAGTGCGGATAGTGTCGAGTACGGAGTCTCAACAAAAAGTATCATAAAGAATGAAAAGGTAGAGGGTTATTGCAGGATGAGAGGAGTTTCGTTCTTATTCGGGAAGGAAGAAGCTTCGCAGGAAAAGTCTCTGGAAAACTTGTTCTTCATGCCGTTTGATTGCAACAGGAAGTACAAAGAAATATTCTTCTCTTTCTACTTGAGTAAGAACAAGATCAAGATTTATGATTTCAAGGCGGATTCCGACGATGTTCGTATTGGAGGGAAATATGAGTATTATGACACCAGGGATGAAATAGAAGTAGATATTACGATATCGTTCTCTCCTGAAATAACCGATCAGTTAGAGGAAGGCGTCAGAGACAATGTTCTTTCCGAGGACGAGGACGGATGGTATTCAACTGTAATCGATTATAAGGGAAACCCGGCTTTCTTATTTGCTATATATAAACTCACATCGAAATAATTCTTATATTTGCAATTTGTGTGTGGCAAACTAAAATATAAACTCATGAGTGAAGACAAAATTAAAATAGATCTATTTGATCAGGATTTCGAGAAAGAAAAGAGTAAGATGCTGAGAAGGTTTAAACAGTATCCTCGGCAAAGATTTCTTCCGGTTATACGAATTCCTTTGGAATATACGGTAATAATCTCGATCGGTGTACTTTTGTTTGTGGTAGTAGCATATGCTGTTGGGGTGGAAACAGGCAAAAGGGTCAGGGTAAAAGATGCGGGAGTTGGGAGAGATATTCCCATACAACTTTGGGATGAGGTTCAAGGCAGCGGCGGGGAAAGTGTGGGTTTTAAAAAGGATGAAATGAATTCCGAACAGACTCCTCTGCAGGAAGAGAAAGATGTAAATCTTGCAAATGAGGAGAAAAGCCCGCTTGAGGTAGAACCTTCTCTTGGCGAGGTAAGTGATGTATCTGAAACAGTTTACACGCTGCAGCTAGCGTCTTTTAAGAATGAAGGGACTGCAAAAGATGAGGCCAAAGATCTAAAAGAGAGAGGTCTAGTTGCTAATATGGCTAAACGTGGAGGATGGTATCAGGTCTATACGGAAGGCTACCGTACAATAGATGAAGCAAAAGAGGCGCAGAAAACTCTTACTGAAGAGTATAAGGATTGTTATATAAAAAAGACCAATCGATAAAATCGTGCTTGACCAAGCAGGGTTTTTCAATTACAATCTAACACTACCCATAGTGGGGCTTGCGAGGGAAAAGACAAAGCACGAAGAAAAGAGAGAGAGAGATAAAAAAGACAGTAACCGACGTCAGGAACATTCAGGATGTTTTTAGAAGCGGTATCTGTACGTTCAATAAGGAGAAAAAATGAGTCAACATCCTAGTTTAAAGGGAAGCAGTTTGAGTGGGAAATTTCGATCTGTACTTAAGCGATTTGAAAAGATCAAGGAGCTTACAGAAAAAGAAAAATGGGATTTTGAGAAGGATTCCGTGTATAAGATTCCCAAAGTAAAACGTATCAAGTTTAAGGTCAAAAAGGCTAAAGATCCCGCAGAGGGAGAAGAAGGAGCAGAGACTCCAGAAGCTGAAGCAGGTGCTCCTGCAAAGGATACAGCTGCTGCACCAGCTGCCGAAAAGAAGGGAGCCGGTAAAAAGGCTTAATAATGATAAGTTTTAAGGATTTTAAAGATATTGACTTGAGAATTGCCGAGATCAAAGAAGTTAAAGAACATCCTGATGCGGACAAGTTGTATGTTCTTCGTATTGACGTGGGGGATGAGGAAAAACAAATAGTAGCTGGCATTCGCGGTACGTATTCTGAAAGTGATCTTATTGGTAAGAAAATAATCATTGTGAACAATCTGGAGCCAGCGGTCATAAGAGGAGAAAGTTCGAATGGTATGCTTCTGGCGGTTAGCGGAGAAAACGGTCCAGTTCTTCTTTCTCCGGGACCTGATGTAGTGGCAGGAGCTCCAGTTAAATAGACAGATCTAAAATGTTTCAAAGCGTATAATGTTGACCAGGTCCGGAATTACGGAGCTGGTCAATTTCTTTTATCCTAGTATCAGGAGCATGATGAAACCGGTTTCTGCGGAAATAATGTCTGAGATAGACAGGCGGGCCCAAGAAGAGTTTGGGATAGAACAAGCCTTTCTCATGGAAAATGCGGGCCGTGCGGTTGCTGAAGCCGTTATAACCGACATTGAGTCACTAGAGAATGAAAGAATAGCTGTTTTTTGCGGTAAGGGAAATAACGGTGGAGACGGTTTTGTGGCGGCAAGACATCTTGCTAACCATGGGGTCGGTGACTTGGTGGTATACACGATATATCAGGGAAGCATTAGGGCGGGATCAGCAGAAGATAATCTTATTCTTGCAAAAAACATGGGAATAAAGATCAAGCCTATAGAAAATTTTACCTCAAGAGCGGATAAAGAAGCGAATTTTACCATAGCTATCGATTCTGTCTTTGGGACAGGGTTCAGGGGAGAGCTGCCTGAGGAATACAGGACTGTCTTTTCTAGGATAAATAGTTCAAATTCAAGGCTTTATGCGGTAGACATTCCTTCAGGGTTGGATGCGACTACTGGATATGCAGCTCCAGGATGTATAGAGGCCCATAAAACCATAACTTTTGGTTTACCTAAAATAGGGTTCTTTTGTGGCGATGGGCCGGAAGTGTCGGGAGAGATAAGCATTAAAGACATTGGGTTTCCCGCAGCCTTGATCCAATCTTACCAGTAACATCATGTCAATGGTGATTTTTTTGCCTTTTTACCGGTTATATGCTATATTTCACTTACTATGAAGAAGATAATACTCAAATTAAAAAAGAGATCGTATGATATTATCATAGGATCCAATTCGTTTGCTCACTTGCCTGAAGTCATTAAAGAAATGAATTTCAAGGGTCCTATAGCTATAGTGGCTGATAGGACGGTTTGGAAAAAGGCTAAACATAAGATATGTCCCGTATTGAATAAACTGCCAAATGATCAGTTTAGCATAACTGTTCCCGGAGAGGAGAAATCAAAATCTATTGATGTCTTCCGTGATGTTATTCAAAAGATAGGAAAAAGGACCAAGAGACACCGTCCCCTGGTGGTTGCCATAGGCGGAGGAGTTATCGGCGATTTGGCCGGTTTTGTTGCTTCTACATATAGGCGGGGAGTGCCTTTAGTACAGATTCCTACCACTTTATTGGCGCAGGTTGATTCTTCAGTAGGAGGAAAGGTTGGAGTGGATCTCCCTGAAGCGAAAAATCTCGTAGGAGCATTTTATCAGCCTAAAATAGTTATTGCTGATACAGATTTTCTGAAAACCCTGCCAAAACGGCAGATATGCAATGGGATGGGAGAAGTTGTAAAATATGGAATGATATCAAGTAAAGAATTTTTTACTTTTCTCGAAGGTAATACAGAAAAAATATTGAAGCTCAATAAACAAGCTATTGAGAAGATCATTTATGATTGTGTGAAAATGAAGGCCCGGATAGTTGAAAAAGACGAGAGGGATGAGAAAGACGTCAGGATAATGTTGAATTTCGGACACACTTTAGGTCATGCGATTGAGGCCGCTGCGGGTTATTCGAAAAAATATAATCATGGAGAAGCTGTGGCTCTGGGCATGATCCTTGCCGGGGAGATAGCGTTAAGGTTCGATATGCTAAAAGAAAAAGAGTTCATACGAATGAAGGCTCTTCTTAAAAAGATAGGTCTGCCGGAACGTATTCAAAAGGTGGGGGTAGAAGAGGTTATGAAGGCCTATTCCTATGACAAAAAATTCGTTTCCGGAACAACCAGGTTGATTCTTCCTCGCCGCATTGGAAAAGTGGAAGTCGTCGAGGACATTCCCGAGCTTCCGGTAAGATCTGCCCTTAGTGAATATGTCGAATAAAAATCTTTTCATTATTGATGTAATATCCTCCGATAAGATACAATTTATTGATATAACCGAAAAAGTAACATCCTTGGTTACCTCATCTAATGCGGGAGAGGGGGTCTGTCATGTTTTTACCCCTCATACGACCGCCGCTCTTACCATAAATGAAAATGCTGATCCCGATGTCAAAACTGATATGATAAAAGGGCTCGAAGATGTAGTATCAGAAAAACTAGGATATAAGCATGCCGAAGGGAATTCCCCAGCGCATATCAAGGCATCCATTATAGGCGCCTCGTCACACATTATAGTAGAAGAGGGAAAACTTCTTTTAGGAACATGGCAGGGTATATACTTTTGTGAGTTTGACGGGCCCAGAAAAAGAAAAGTTTATGTAAAGATCATAGCAAGCTGAAAGTAGGCTAGCTATGTTAGACTATAGACAATAGACCATTGACTATAGACAGAGAATGACCGATGTTGGGATTGAAGAGTAGAAAAAAGAGAGAAATGCCAGTAGACTATGGACAATATTTTTCGTTGAGAGATCTTTAAAAGTCAATTGTCAATAGTCAATTGTCTGTGGTCAACAGATAACCGTTCACTGTTTACTGATCGCAGATTACTAGTTACGCTATACGACAAAAGGATGATCATGAGGGAGCACACTATAGAGCATAGAGTAAACTACAAAGAAACCGATCAGATGGGATTTGTATATTATGCGAATTATCTTGTCTGGTTCGAGATAGCAAGAACGGAGATGTTCAGAGCAAACGGCATGTGTTATAAAGGTCTAGAAGAGGAAGGTCTTTTTCTTCCTGTAACGGAGGCTCAATGCCGTTACCGTTCTCCTGTCAGATATGATGATATTGTAAAAGTGAAAGCCATAATGACAGACATAAGAAAGTCACGTATAACTTTTGAATATGAAGTCACCAAAGAGGGAAAGACTACCTCAATGGGATATACTAAACATGCTTTCATAGATAAAGCCGGAAAGGTCGTTCCCGTTCCTTCCAAAGTAAGAGATATGTAGGATGATAGTTAGTAGTGGGTAGTTCATAGTTTGTAGTTTTAGAATATAGAGTGTAGTATAAAGTGAACAGTAAATAGTGAATAGTTATCTGTTGACCATTGACCATTGACCATTGACTATTGACCTTTAAAGATCTCTTAACAAAAAATATTACTCCATAGTCTACCGTCATTTCTCTCTTTTTTCTATTATTCAATTATAACATCGGTCATTCCCTGTCTATAGTCAATGGTCTATTGTCAATGGTCTAATAACGCCCCAATCACCGGTGACCTGGTGACTTTTTCTCCCCTGAACCCTAGCCCCTAACAACTCATCGGTCAATGTTAACCCCTAAAACCTAGCACCTAAAACCTAAAACCTTATATCCCTTTACTGCCTTATTCTTTAATAGTATAATATTGCCGAGGAGAAACGGAATATATGTATCTTGATTTCTATGGTTTAAGGGAAAACCCTTTCAATGTAACTAGTGATCCGAACTTTTTGTATCTCAGTCATACCCATCGTGAGGCTCTTGCGCATCTTTCGTATGGTATAGAACAGAGAAAAGGGTTTGTAGAGATAACTGGAGAGGTTGGAGCCGGGAAGACTACACTCTGCCGGGCTCTCCTTAATCAGTTCGATTCCAGGACAAAAACTTCTCTAATCTTTAATCCTAGCCTTCCTGAAACACAGCTACTTGAGGCTGTATTGAACGATTTTGGGATAGAGGTCAAGAGGAAAAGCAAAGGAGCCTTTATACGGCAGCTTAATGAATTTCTTCTTCAGCAATTATCTTTAGGGAACAATGCGGTTTTAATAATCGACGAGGCTCAAAATCTTCGTAAAGCAACTCTGGAAACAATACGGATGTTGTCTAATTTGGAAACCGAGAAAGAGAAACTTCTGCAAATCGTCCTGGTAGGACAACCGGAACTTAAGGATAAACTTAATGCTCCGGGTTTATTGCAGCTTCGTCAGCGTATAGGAGTTAGGTTTCATGTTAGAGCACTTGATGAGACCGAACTTCGAGGATATGTCGAGCACAGGCTATCCGTTGCTGGTTCAGAAAACGGTCCCGATTTTTCGGATAAGGCTATTTTAGATCTTTATGAATATTCCAGGGGTATCCCCAGAGTAGTGAACATAATATGCGACAAGGCATTGCTGTTGGGGTTTGTTCAAGAAGCGCATGTTATAGATGAAGATGTAGTGAGGAAAAGTATAGAGGAGACCGAGGGACAGTTTAATTACACAGAGATGGGTCAGACGGCAGATGTATAGGAGAATAGAAGGTAGAAAGAAAAAGGACCTTATTAGACTATTGACAATAGACCATTGACTATAGACAGAGAATGACAGATGTGAGGACAGTTTAAAAGGTTAAAAAGTTTTAAAGGTTTAAAGGTCAGTTTGGACTGATGCGGAGAACAGTCTAAAGGGTAGGGATCGACTGCTGTGAAAATTGAAAGGTCAATAGTCAATAGTCAATGGTCAACAGATAACGGTTCATTCTTCTTATCGTATAAAAATTCATATGAGTATAATAGCGAAAGCATTAAAAAAAGCACAAGAGGACAGGTCTAAAAAACAGACAAAAGATGATACTGTTTTTACTTATACCTCATCCGTTCCGGCTAATCCTAGTCCCAGTATATTCAGCAGGATAAAGATACCCAAGAGCGTTATAGTCGGTGCGTTAACTGTTATTTGTGTTGTAGTTGCCGTAGGTGTTATATCTAAGAGTTTAGTTTCGAAGGATGAGACGATAAAGAGTTCCCGGGTTATATCTGTTCCCGGGGCAGGAAATTCTGCAGATGAGAGCAGTTCTAGAAAGCAAACTGTTATGGAAGAATTTGTTTCTATAAAGAGACCCAAGGGAACAGGGATATTGGAAAACTTGCCTGAGCTGAATGGGATAATGTATTCGGCCCAGGATCCTCAAGCTATTATTAACGATGCAGTAGTTTCTAGGGGAGAGATAGTCGATGGGTTTACCGTGCTTGAGGTATTCCAGGATAAAGTGCTTATGATGTCCCCAAAGGGGAATGAGTTTGAATTAAAGCTCAGATAGTCTTGTTTTTACATTTTTACTCGTGTATAGTATATTATTATGATATGGGACGGAATGAACGGCAGAAAGTTTCCGAGAGTTAGTTATAAATGTCGTATATTAGTGTGTAGGGACGATAAAGAAAGCTTGATCGATACCTGCATTGAGAATATAGGGCAGGGCGGTATTTGTGTTTCCCTGACCGAGGAGATAAAGATCTTTGATAAGGTTAATCTGGAAGTTTTCATAGGGGAAGGGCAGCAACCAGTAAGGTGTAGAGGTAAAGTGGTATGGGTGGTAAAAGGGGGCTCAGATAAGGATCTGAGTGCCGTTTTGTACGATACAGGGATTGAATTTATAGATCTCCAGAAAGAAGACAAGGGAAGAATAAGGAAATTGGTTAATGATATAATAAGGTCAGATACTTGACATGGTAAAAATCGCATGATATACTTCATTAGAATTTTGAGAATGTATATAAGAGGAGGAGGTGAAACAGAATTATGAAGAAGACATTTAAGGTGTTATTCGTATGTTGTGTTATCATAGGAATGGTAGGTATGACCACACAGTGTTATGCTCAGGATCCTGCAAAGAAACTAGGCAGAGGTATTGCTAATGTTTTAACAGGATGGGTTGAACTTCCTAAAAATATTTACGAAACAAGCGTTGAAGAAAATGTACTTTCTGGTCTGACAATGGGGCTAGCAAAAGGTATAGGTATGACGATAGTAAGAACAGGTGCAGGCGTTTATGAAACCGTAACGTTCCCGTTCCCAATACCTGAAGATTATCAGCCAGTTATAGAGCCGGAATATGTATTTAGCGACTAATTTATATAATTGATGTGAAGTTTAAATAGAAAGGGAACGATTTCGCGTCGTTCCCTTTCTATTTTATCGGGTCAGCAGTTTATGTTTTAGTGTCGCTTTATATGGCTTTACATTTTGTGAGATAGATTTGAGTTGTTGTTTATGGGAGGATGAATGAGCGAGAAAAGAAGGTTTATACGTTTTGATATTTTATTAGATGCGATATGCCGGAGAAAAGGATCTTTAAAGAAACTTAAGGTGAATAATTTCTGCAGAGATGGTGTGGGCGTGTTAAGCGATGAGGCTTTGGACCAGGGTGAGGATCTGGAACTTGAGATGATGATCCCGGGAGATAATATTCCAATAATATTCGAAGGGCAGATAGCTTGGGTCGGAGGAACCCTTCCTGGGGAGGCAGATCATCAGGGTGGTATCAAATTTAAAAAGATCAAAAGCGAGGATAGAGGAAGAATACTCGAATACATATATAAGAAGTGGATAACTGCAAAAGAAAAATAATAAAACATGGAAGAACGGAGGAGATATGGGTAAGGAAGAAGAAAAGAAAGAAGAAAAAGTAGAGCCCGCTGAAGAAGCAGCAAAGGAAGAACCGGCGAAGGAAGAACCGGCGAAGGAAGAACCGGCAAAAGAAGAACCGGCGAAGGAAGAACCGGCGAAGGAAGAACCGGCAAAAGAAGAACCGGCAAAAGAGGAACCGGCAAAAAAAGAACCGGCGAAAGAGGAAGCGGTAAAAGAGCCCGAGGCTCCTAAGGAAGAGGTCAAAGAAGAAGTAAAGAAGGGGCCTGCCCGGCAACCTAAAGCTACAAAGCCTCAGAAGCCGGAGGAATGTGCGGCATGTGCAAAAGCCCTGCTGAAGAAGCTGTGGTACTATCGTAATGGCTCGTTCTATTGCACAAAAAAATGTTACAAAAGAAAGATTCAGGAAGAGCAGAAAAAGGCGCAAGAAGAAAAAGCAGCATAAGATTGTAATTTACAATAAAAAAAAGGGGATGCGAATTATTTCGCATCCCCTTTTTTATTGTCGTGACTTGTGATTCGTGAACAGTAAGCAGTAAACAGTAAACGGTGAATAGTTATCTGTTGACCATAGACTATTGACAATTGACTATTGACCTTTCAATCTTCACAGCAGTCGATCCCTACCTTTTAGACTGTTCCCCGCATCAGTCCAACCTAACCTTTAAACCTTTAAAACTTTTTAAACTCATCCTACATAGGTCATTCTCTGTCTATGGTCAATGGTTATAGTCTAATAACGCCCCTTTGCAGAGTCTCGGCGGTAAACTTTTTTAACTATTTTTATCCACAAGATATAAGCCATTCAATACCACATACCACTATATATTGCGTAAAATTTCGTAAAATTTAAAAATCCCGAAAGTTACATATTTGACAAGATCCCTGTTTGTGTGTATACTTGCATATGTTGGTGGATTAAAGTGGAGGTAAGTGGAGTGTTTTACGGTGAGTACGCACATAGTCTAGACAAGAAGAGCAGGCTGATAATTCCGGCCCGTTTCCGTAAGCCTATTAAGGATTCCGGCGAGGAAAAGTTGTACCTTACACGTGGGTTGGATGAATGCCTTTTTGTTTTTACGGAGAGCGAATGGCTTGTGCAGGAAAGCAAGTTCAAGAGCTTGTCTTTTACAAAGAGAGAGGTCAGAAAATTTAAGAGACTTTTCTTTTCAGGAGCATTTGAAGCTATGCCGGATAAACAATGGAGGATCTTGGTCCCGGATTATCTTAAGGATTATGCGAAGCTATCAAAGAGCATAATGATAATAGGGGTATCAAACCGTATAGAGATATGGGACAAAAAGAAATGGGACGAATTTTATAAAAGCTCAAAGCAGAATTATGAAGAAATTGCCGAGGGCTTGATCGAACTATAAACAATATTTTAGTAAAAAGGGAGGGCAACATGTATAGAAGATACGCGATAAAATTTCACAAAAAGCAGATGGAGTTCATAAATTGTGTGAACATGGTAGAAAGGATCAAAAAGGCGAGAGCTCTGCCTGCAGGGATAGAACATCTCGGAGTAAAAAGGTATGTTGTTTCATCTTCCGGTCTGGGTAAAAGATCATATTTAACAATAAAGGATTGTGAATAATACGATGAAAAAGTATATACAGGCCTGCGAAATAGGCGAATCCATATATGGAAAGAACCGCACAACTTCAAAAAAGAATGCGCCCCCTAAAGGCGTGTCCAAATCCGGAAATAATCTTATAAGTGAATATAGCCGTTTCTACAAAAATCAAACTAATGTAATGGAAAAAGTTTTTAAGAGCGGGAAGTAGGTGTTAGGTTATAGGTTTTAGGGGATAGAGGGCAGTTGGTAGAAGCTAGAAGGTAGAGGGTAGTCTAGAGTGACTGATGTGATGATGAGTTTAAAAGGGTAAAAAGTTTTAAAGGTTTAAATGTTAGGTTGGACTGATGCGGGGAACAGTCTAAAAGGTAGAGATCGACTGCTGTGAAAATTGAAAGGTCAATAGTCAATTGTCAATAGTCTATGGTCAACAGATAACTATTCACCGTTTACTGTTCACGAGTCACGACTTACGAATCACGAATCAAAAGGAGAACATTACATTGCATTGTCCAGTCTTGTTGGAGGAAGTTATCGGGTACTTGTCTCCTAAACAAGGCGATACAGTGATAGATGCGACATTAGGAGGAGGGGGACACTCTTCTGAAATATTAAAACGTATACTTCCGGACGGGAAGATCATAGCTGTAGACAGGGATAAAGAAGCTATCGAGAGGAATGCTATAAAGTTTAGAGAGTACAAGGAAAATATAATTTTGGTGAACGAAGATTTTCGAGATATCGACAGAATAATGGAGATATCCGGAGAAAAGATGGTTAACGGAGTAATTTTCGATCTAGGGATGTCATCTTTTCAGGTAGATGATGAGGAAAGAGGGTTTAGCTTTATGAAAGATGGTCCTCTTGATATGAGATACAATCCGGATAAAGGACTATCAGCCGCGGATGTAGTGAACGATTTCGGGAAAGAAGAAATTGAGGATATTATACGGAAGTACGGTGAAGAGAGACATGCTAAACATTTAGCTAATGTTATTTGTTCGGAAAGAAGAAAAAACCGTATTAGGACTACAAAAGATCTTTCGGATATTATTTTTAAGGCTGTCGGAAGAAAATATAAAAGACAGAGAATTAACCCGGCTTGCCGTACGTTCCAGGGTCTCAGGATATTCGTTAACGATGAATTAGGCGCAGAAGAAGAAGCCCTGAAAGGGGCTAGCCGTTATTTGGCTCCCGGAGGACGTATGTGTGTGATCTCGTTTCATTCTTTAGAGGATCGCATTGCCAAAAATGTTTTTAAAGATATGGCGGGACGTGCAGAGGTAAGTATAATCACAAAAAAACCGGTAACTCCTTCCCGTAAGGAGACATTAGAAAATCCGCGAGCAAGAAGCGCAAAACTTAGAGTAGTGGAAAAAATAATATGAGAATACGTAAAACCATAATAATAAGCCTTATGATTACATCTCTTGCGTCATGCTATGTCCATCAAAGAGTTGAGACACTGAAGTCCGCATACATGCTGCAGGAAAACATAAAACATATATCCCACCTGATTGACCGCAACTCCAAGTTAATGTATAATCTATCCAAATTCGAATCTCCACGATACTTGCTTACTTCCCTTAATGGGGAAGAAATAGTGTTTGCTAAGCATAGGAGTATTCAGACGGATAATTATAAGCTTGCACTAGCCGATATGAATGGTCACGCTTCGAGTGAGAATGTCTTCGATAAGGTTTTTGATGTTTTCACGTCAGATGCCGTAGCTGAAACCCGCTAGTATCGCTAACCCTAATAAGGTATTTTTGGTATGTATAAAACCCGCCGATATTTTATTGTCCTTGGGGCAATGTCCCTGCTCTTTTTTCTTTTTATAAGATTATTTTACCTTCAAATACTCGTGAGTGAACGCTTCATTAAGATGGCGGAAGAACAGCATTCTTCCGCTCAAAAGATCGAACCCAGAAGAGGGTCCATATTTGACAGTCATATGGACCCTCTGGCTATAAATCTTGATGTCCCCAGTATCTATTCTAATCCCAGAGAGATTAAGGATGTTGAAGGAGTGACTGAGAAGCTATTCAATATCCTTGATATAGATAAAGACCTTCTTAAAGACCGGCTCTCCCGGGACAAGGCGTTTGTGTGGATAAAACGCAAGATAGATGAGAAACAGGCGGATGAGGTTAGGGATGCCCGGCTCAAGGGAATATATATTGTTGAGGAAAGCAAACGAAACTATCCCAACGGCAAACTTGCTTCACATATAATTGGGTTTGCGGGGATAGACAATAACGGCCTTGAAGGACTCGAGCTTCAGCTGGATCCCTATCTTAAAGGCGAAGCCGGGCGAAGAAGTTTTGTTAGGGATGCTAAGCAAAGAACGGTTTTTCTGGATGAAAGAGGGTATGTACCTCCAAAGAATGGTTCAAACATCATTTTAACTATTGATAGTGTTATTCAGTACATAGTTGAAGAAGAACTTCTCGCGATGGTGAAGAAATACAACCCTGATAAGGCCTCTGCGATTGTAATGGATCCCTCATCGGGCAAGATATTGGCGATAGCTAACTATCCCGATTATGACTTGAAAGTTTTTAATGAGGCCCGGAAGGAAGATATTAAGAATATCTCTATTTCTGAGATGTATGAACCCGGAAGTGTGTTTAAGATAGTTTCAGCGAGTGCTGTTATAAACGAGAATGCAGTTGCATTAGATGATAAAATATATTGTGAGAAAGGTAAATATAAGATAGCAGGTAGAGTATTACATGATTCACACGGTTATGGTACTCTGGAATTTCGTGATGTTATAGCAAAGTCAAGCAATATAGGGACAGTTAAAGCGGTTCAGAAAATTGGCAAGAAAAAGTTTTATGATTATATCCGCAGGTTCGGGTTCGGAGAAAAAACTGGGATAGGTCTTCCGGGTGAGAGCGCGGGTATAAGCAGGGTGCCTTCAAAATGGGCGAGGAGTGACATGACCACTATCCCGATAGGTCAAGGGATAGCTGTAACACCTATACAGCTTGTTTCCGCTGTGAGTGTTATAGCGAACGGGGGATATCTTATGACACCGTATGTTGTTGATAGGATCATTACGTGGGAAGGAGACGTTGATAAAGAATTTAGACCAAATGTTAAACGTAAGGTTCTAAAAAAAGAAACTTGTGATAAAATGAAAGATGTCTTAAGGAGGGTGGTTACGCACGGTTCGGGTAAACGGGCGCGATCTAAGAATTGCGAAATATGCGGTAAGACAGGAACAGCTCAAATGGTAAATCCTGAAGGCGGATATTTTGATCGTAAATTCAATGCGACTTTTATTGGATTTGCTCCGGCAGAAAAGCCTGCTATAAGTGTAGTTGTAACTGCCAGTAATCCTCATCCGGCTTATTACGGAGGCACTGTTGCAGCTCCAGCATTCAAGAACATAGTCGAAAGGACTTTGCAGTATTTAGACTCTAATAATTAATATGAACCTAAACACAATAATTCAAAAAGTTACAAAGAGCCCCGAAAAAATAAAGACAGATTCTCGGTCTGTTCTACCCGGAGACATTTTTGTCGCAATAAAAGGGTACAATGAGGATGGTCATATATATACGGGAGAGGCATTGAGAAGAGGGGCTGAATTCGTTGTGTGCGAAGATGCTTCATATAACGCCACAGACGAAGAAAAGAAAAAGATAATTTGTGTCAAGGACAGCCGCCTGTCATTGGCAGAGATGACCAAGACCGCGTTCTGCGATCCTTCCAAAAAACTTTTAACCTGCGGAGTTACCGGTACTAACGGGAAGACAACAACTGTATATCTAATTGACAGCATGTTCAGCGCGGCCGGTATCAGTTCAGGGTTTATCAGCACAGTTGCTCTTAAAGGCATAAACGGGGACCTTGAAGATGCCGTAATGACCACTCCTGATGTAGTTTCGATTAACAGACTTTTAGCCAAGATGGTGGAGTTAAAGGGAAAGGCGGCAGTTATTGAGATCTCGTCTCATGCCTTGAGCCAGAACAGGATGGCGGGAATAGGACTTGATCAGGCTGTTTTTACCAATATTACACCCGAACATCTGGATTATCATAAGGATATGGGATCTTATCTGAATGATAAGATGAAAATATTTAATGCACTGAAAGATGACGGGATAGGCGTGCTTAATACTGACGATCCCGCATCGGAGATCATATTAAGTAAAAAAAACGGTTTAAAGTTTAAAACTTTCGGATTGAAAGGCACTCCTGATATAAAGGCAGAAAAGATAGGTTATGTGAATGACCGTATGAGATTCATCCTTTCTTCAAAAAAATGTGGCAGTACCGAGATTTTTTCAAGAGTAATGGGGGTACATAATGTTTATAACATTATGGCAGCGGCAAGTTGTATGATATGTGCCGGATTGGATCTAGAGATCGCAAAAAAAGGAGCGGAAGAGTTTAGGGGCGTTCCAGGAAGACTCCAAGAAGTGTTAAGTGACGCTCCTTTCAGGGTTTTTGTGGATTATGCTCACACGCCTGTTGCTATTGTGGGTCTATTGGAATGTTTGAGAGGACTATCCGAAAAGAGGCTGATATGCGTATTCGGATGCGGAGGGGATAGAGATAAAAGTAAACGGCCGATAATGGGGAAGATAGTCTCGACCTTGGCAGACAAGACAGTTGTAACGTCGGACAATTCCAGAACTGAAAGTTCTTCAGATATAATAAAGCAGATAAGGGAAGGCATGAAAGGCGGGAAAGATGAAATAGCGATCGAGGACCGCGGAGAGGCTATAAGGGAAGCTTTTAAAAGCGCAACGGACGGTGATATAGTCGTTATTGCAGGTAAGGGACATGAGGATTATCAGATAATAGGGAATGAACGTTATTATTTTGATGATACAGTGATATCAAAAGAAATTTTAAAGGAAATGGGATATTATCCGGGTATATCCGGATAATATGTATCAGACAATATGATTGAACTTGGAATCAAGGAAATAACCGACATTATAAAAGGAAAACTTGTGACGGATATCCCCGATGGGATGATCTGCGGTTTTTCAACGGATTCTCGGACGATCAATAAAGGGGAATTCTTTTTAGCTATACAAGGTAAAAATCACGACGGACATAAGTTTATAGATGAAGCTGCAAAGAAGGGGGCTGGAGGGTTTATCGTATCGGACGAAAAGTCCGTTACAGCTTTAAATGGTGATAAGCATGTTATTCTTGTTGAAGATGTTATAAGAACCCTCGCAGATATATCCCGGGAGATAAGGAAAAGAATAAAAGCTACCGTGATAGCAATAACCGGTTCCAACGGTAAAACCACGGTAAAGGACCTTTTGGCACATGTTTTGTCGTCCAAATATAAGCTTGTCTCCAGCCGCAGATCCTTCAACAATGTTATTGGTGTGGGGTTGACCCTATTTGATGTACGGAATGATCATGAAATTGTTATTCTTGAACTTGGAACAAATCATCCCGGAGAGATGTCCATTTTAGGTGATATAGTTAGACCGGATGTGGTTATTATAACGAACATAGGGCAGTCTCATATTGAGTTTTTTGGCAATAAAGAAGGGGTATTCAAAGAGAAGATAGAACTACTTAAGTTTCTAAAAAGAGGCGGAGGCATTTTTCTTAACGGAGATGATCCTTTTTTGCAGGGGATCCAGTCTGATAGAGGGGATGTTAATTATTACGGATCATCCAAGAATTGTGATTTTATCATAAAAGATATAGAGGGTGTGAATGAAGGTTATGTTTTTTATGTGAACGAGAACGAATATATTTTTCCACAAAAAGGGATACATAACGTGTATAATGTGACTGTAGCGATAGCTGTGGCTCAATCTCTGGGTGTTGGTGATGAGAAGATAAGGGAACGGGTCAAAAATGTTTCCATGCCGCCTATGCGCCTTGAACGGATCAAAACTTGTGAAAGATATTTTATAAATGATGCCTATAACTCGAATCCCGAATCTTTTGAGTGTGCCTTGAATGTTTTAGAGAATTCCGAATGCTCGGGAGAACGCGTAGTCATTGCAGGGGACATGTTGGAATTGGGGGCAGAAAGCGAGAGCTTGCATCGCGCAATAGGGAAAAGTGTAGCTAGAAGAAAGATCAATAAATTAATAGTTTTGGGTTCCTGGGCTAACTCAACTATAGAAGGGGCCTTGGAAGAAGGCATGTCTTCGGATAATGTTATACGGGCCGACGGGTGCGAACATGCCTCAGAGATTATCCGGAAGAGGACGGTCAAAGAGTCCCTGATATTACTAAAAGCGTCACGTGCCGCAAAATTGGAGGAGATCATCAAATGCTTTACCACATACTCTACCCCTTGAGGGATATATGGTTTGGTTTTAATGTTTTTAAGTATATTACGTTCCGTGCCAGCATGGCCGCTGTTACATCGTTTCTTGTCTGTATAATTTTCGGACCTGTTCTGATTAACATCTTAAAAAGGTTCAATGCCGGACAATATGTTCGAAAGGAACATGTAGAGGGATTATATGACCTTCATAAGCATAAAGAGGGAACCCCCACCATGGGTGGGGTGTTAATATTGGTAGCCGTTGTTTTGTCGACGCTTTTTTGGTCTAAGCTGAATAATGATTATGTGCTTCTCTGTTTGGCGGGGACAGTCTGGCTGGGTGGGATAGGATTTATGGACGATGTATTAAAATTGAAGAACAAAAGCGCAAAAGGTATTAGAGCTTTGAGTAAACTTTTGGGGCAGATGTGTCTGGCTGTCATAGTTGGGCTTTTTGTTCTGAAGAACGGGAATATAGGAGGGGATCTTTATCTCCCTTTTGTAAAGAATGCAGTATGTAATCTGGGTGTATTCTACATATTATTTTCTTTTATCGTTATAGCAGGCGCATCTAACGCTGTAAACCTAACAGACGGACTTGACGGCTTGGCTACAGGATGCATGGTATTCGTTACTCTTACCTATGCCGCTATAAGTTATCTTACCGGACATGTTGAGATGAGTCGGTATCTCCAGATATTCTATCTTCCGGGAGCGGGTGAACTTGCAGTGTTTTGTGCGGCACTTGCAGGCGCTAGTTTAGGATTCCTATGGTTCAACAGTCATCCTGCCAGTGTGTTTATGGGGGATACGGGATCACTTGCCATGGGAGGAGCCATAGCCATAGTAAGCATGCTTATAAAGAAGGAAATGCTTCTTATCATAACTGGGGGAGTTTTGGTTGCGGAAGCGCTTTCGGTCATATTACAGGTATTTTACTTTAAGACATTCAAGAAAAGACTTTTTTTGATGTCACCTATACATCATCATTTTCAGATTAAGGGATTACATGAGTCCAAAATAACCGTGAGATTTTGGATAATAGCGGCTATTTTAGCTCTGGTTAGTATAGCGACACTTAAAGTACGTTAGTAATCAAATAAACCATGACAGAACTCAAGGATAAGACAGTACTGATATTAGGGATGGGAGTAAGCGGTCTTGCGGCCGCTTCTTTTCTTTTAAAAAGAGGAATAAAGGTAAAGGTATCGGATAGCGGGGATGGTACTCTCAAAAAAAGTGATGTAGATAAATTTAAACAATCAGGTGAGTGCGATTTTGAATGGGGAGGGCACACTGAAGAGTTCTGTTCGGGAGCTGACATAGTAGTTGTCAGCCCGGGTATTGATATCAAGAAGAGCCATTCATCGGGTGTATTACCTAAAGATGTTCCAGTGATCGGGACCCTAGAGCTGGGGGCACGGTATTGCGAGGCGCCTATTATAGCTATCACGGGAACTAACGGTAAAAGTACAGTTACTGATCTTATTGGTCATATTCTTTCTGAGGCAGGGATGGACGTGAAGGTCTGCGGGAATATAGGGAATCCTTTGATAGGAGAAGTGGATGGTCTATCAAAAAATAGTATAGCTGTTGTCGAAGTAAGCTCTTTTCAGTTAGAGACAATTCAAAGATTCAAACCTTATATCGCTGTTCTTCTTAATATAGCAGAAGATCATTATGATAGACATGGGTCCTATGACGGATACAAATCGGAAAAATATCGAATATTTGAAAATCAGACCGAAACAGACTGGGCAGTGATAAATGAATGTTTGAGAGATTCTCCTGAAATTAAAGACGTCAGAAGCCGTGTTGTTTTTTTTGATAAAGAGATGGATGAACACGTTACTGCCAAAAAAAATGAGGATACAAATTCGAAGCTCGAAAGAAAGCTGCCGGTTTTCAGACATGACGAGATCCTTCCCGTTTCAGGGGATCACAATTTTGAGAATATTGCCTGTAGCATCATAGTGGCCGGCATACTTGGGATAAATACGGATAAAGTTAAAGAAGCCGTTAAAATATTTGTTCCTTTGCGGCATCGTACCGAGCGGATAGGCATCATCAACGGTATAGTTTTTATAGATGATTCTAAAGCTACTAATATTGACGCTACCAGAGTTGCGCTGGAAACGGTGGATAAACAAGCTGTTCTTATAGCCGGCGGAAGAGATAAAGGCGGGGATTACGGTTCTCTAGTACCTCTAGTGAAACAGAAAGTGAAAACAATAATAGTTATTGGAGAGGCCAAGACTAGGATCGTCGAAGCGTTTGAAGGGGAGACAAAGGTTGTAGATGCTGAAGATATGGGGGACGCCGTGGAAAAAGCGATCAAATACGCCGAACCCGGTGATATTGTGATGCTGTCGCCTATGTGTTCAAGTTTTGATATGTTTTCGGGGTACAAGGAAAGAGGAGAGGTTTTTCAGAGCGAGGTAATGAAAAGGGCCCCTAAATCGTGAAGAAAGGGGTATAGTAAATTCAAATATGACTAGAGATTCGAAAATAATACTTTTATCCACATCACTTCTTTTAATGCTGGGAGTGGTGATGATATATTCTTCAAGTGCCATTTATGCGCACGGATCATATGAAGACAGCCTTTTTTTTGTCAAAAGGCATCTTTTGTTCCTTTTTGTCGGATTGATCGTTGCTCTCGCATGTATGTCGGTTAAGATCGAACGGATCAGGGAAGTTATAAGGCCCGTTATGATCGGTATGATCATATTACTTATCCTCGTTCTGGTGCCCGGGATAGGGGCGGTTGCTGGCGGTGCACGTAGATGGATCAAGATCTTTGGGTTTGGATTTCAGCCTTCGGAAGCGGCCAAGATCATTCTTATTCTTTATATGTCTGATCTTATAGTACGTAAAGGGAAGATGATAAAGGATCTTAAACGCGGGTTTATACCGTCATTTTTTGTTATAGGATTAATGGGAGGATTGGTACTTTTGGAACCTGATATGGGTACCTTTGTTGCTATCCTTTTTATAGGAACGGTGATGCTTTTTTCGTCAGGGGTTAAATTAAAACATTTATTTTCGGTGGGGCTCTGCATGATACCGGCACTCGTCCTGGCTGTTAAAAGTAAACCATATAGGGTCAAGAGAATATTTACGGTCATAAATCCCTGGGCGGATGCTCAAGGTGCCGGGTTTCAGTTAATACAATCATTTATCGCTCTTGGGTCGGGAGGAATTCTAGGAGTGGGTCTCGGAGAATCACGCCAAAAGCTTTTTTATCTCCCGGAGTCCCACACAGATTTCATTTTTTCTATAATTGGTGAAGAACTCGGATTCTTGGGAGCTGCATCGACATTAATACTATTTAGCGCGCTTATATGGTACTCTTTTAGAATTTCTTTAAAAATAAAGGAAAGATTCTCATCCTTGGCAGTTTTTGGTGTAGCTACTATGTTAGCTTTTGAGGTCATAGTCAATGTCGGGGTTTCAACCGGAGTCTTGCCGACAAAAGGACTCCCTTTGCCGTTCATAAGTTATGGAGGCAGTTCCCTTGTTTGTCATCTTGCGGCGATAGGATTGGTCCTGAATGCTGCAAGAAGAGCGGAGTATAAATAAAGGCATAGTACATTATGAAAGTTATTATTGCAGCAGGAGGTTCGGGAGGGCACATCTTTCCGTCAGTCGCTTTAGCGCACGAATTGAAGCGAAAAGGTATTAAGGATATATACTTTGTGTCCAGCAGAAGGCGGTTAGATAGGAATATGCTGGAAGGTTGCGGATTCCCAGGATATTTTTTGTCAATAAATCCCATGCCACTTCGGTTCCGTCCTATAAAGATGGTGGTCTTTGTCTTTAAGTTCCTGATGGATATTATAACTTCCGTTTATATTCTGGTAAGGACAAGACCTGCAATAATTGTCGGATTCGGAGGATACTCTTCTGGGGCAATATCTTTTATCGGAAAGATGTTCAGAGTTCCCGTTCTAATCCATGAACAGAATTTTTTTCCGGGAAGAGCTAATAGGATCTTGTCTAGAATAGCCGATGTCGTGGCTGTGACGTTCAAAGAGACCGGAACGTATTTTAAACGTTCTGAAAAATGTATAATACATTCAGGAAATCCATTGCGCCTGAATATATTGTCGGATGATAAGGAAAAATCTTTGAAAAACCTGGGTATGGATGCCGGAAGAACTACCGTACTTGTAATGGGGGGTAGTCAGGGTTCCTCTTTTTTGAATACTAAAGCTTCGGAGGCTGCCTTGGCTCTAAAAAGATCCCTGGGGGACAAAATACAGTTCCTGCACATAACCGGAAAAAAGGATCACAATAAGATTAAGGATTTTTATGCAGACAACGAGATAAAGGCTGCAGTTTTTTCTTTTATGGAAAGGATAGATCAGGCTTATGCGGCAAGCGATCTTATAGTATCAAGGTCCGGAGCAGCCGCAATCTTTGAGATAGCATATTACAAGAAGCCGATGATATTGATCCCATATCCCAATATTAAGAACAACCAAAGATCGAATGCCATATATTTTTCGGATAAAGGAGCAGCGATATATCGGGAGGAGAAAGATCTTTGTGGAGACGATCTATATAGGGAGATCAACGATCTGCTAAAAGATAAGAACAAGCTATCGGAAATGAGTCAGGCCGCAGGGAGACTTGCCATGCCTGAGGCCGGAAGTAAGCTGGCGGATGCAGTTATCTTGTTGGGAGAGAGGTAGAATTTATCAGAAGAACGGAGAGTGAATGAAAAATATACATTTTATAGGGATTGCCGGGATCGGAATGAGTGCACTCGCCCATATATGTCTTTCTAAGGGTGATGCCGTATCGGGATCAGATATTAGATCGAATAATCTAACAGAAGGATTGTTGTCAAAAGGTGCGGTTATTAATTTGGTACATGATGTAAAAAATATTAGACCAGGAATAGATATGGTCATAGCCTCATCTTCAATAAGAAACGATAATCCTGAAATCATTAAAGCACGGGAGAATTCTATTCCTATCATACCAAGAAGTGAATTCCTTGGTATGAAAATGTCCGAAACTGAATGCAGCATCGCTGTTACAGGAACTCATGGAAAGACCACTACGACAGCTATTATAGCTCACATAGCTGAAATAGCAGGGCAGGATCCTACGATAGCTTTAGGGGGAGAGATAGATTTAATAGGTGGAAACGCAAAAGCCGGATCAGGAAAAATGTTTGTCGCAGAAGTAGATGAAAGTGACGGATTCTTTCGCAGCATTGTGTCACGTCATGCTGTTATAACTAATGTCGAACGTGAACATATGGAAAACTATAAGGGATGGAATGATCTTGTCAAAACATATGAAAGTTTTATTGCTAAGATATCCTCTGAGGGTACTCTTGTGTATAACGGGGAAGATAGAGGAACGAAAGAGATATTAAATGCATTCGAAGGTTCTAGGAAAATTTCTTTCGGCATGACCGAGAATTGTGATGTTACATGTACGAATGAGGTTTTTGACAAAGGCATTGAATTTAATATTCTGATCAAAGGTAAGGATCGCGGCAGGATAGTTTGTCCTCTTTTGGGCAAATATAACACTATGAACCTCCTGGCAGCTATAGCTCTTAGCATCGAGATAGGGATCGACATGAAGTATATTATTGAAGGTGCCAGGTCCTTTAAGGGCGTCAAGAGAAGGTTCGAGGAGATAGCAAACATTAAGGGTATTAGGGTAGTGGAAGATTACGCTCATCACCCCACTGAGATAAAGGCCGTGATAGGTGCAGCAAAAAGGTTCACGGAGGGTAAAGTGATAGCTATATTTCAGCCCCATAGATATTCGAGAACGCGGGATCTTGCAGAAGAATTTTCAACAAGTTTTAACGAAGCGGATTCACTTATACTTACGGATATTTATTCGGCAGACGAAGATAATTCAGATAAAATGTCTGTGCAGGATATTGTAAAAAAGATCGATAGTAACAAATTCGACAAGATAACAGTTGCTGAAAAATGTGACATACCCGGGATTCTTCCGTCCATGGTCAAAGAGAATGACATTGTACTTATATTGGGAGCAGGTGATATAAGGGAAATAGGACCCGATATAGTCAATCGCCTTAAGGATAAGTAGCATGAAAGACAATATCAAGAAAACATTGAAAGAGATAAGTGATAAGTTTGGCGGAAAAGTAGAGTTTGAATACCAGCTTTCAAGATGTAATACTATGAAGACAGGAGGATCTGTCTTTGCAGTATATATGCCGCAAAATTTTGAGGAAATGATCGAGGCTAAGAGGTTCCTTGATAGTGCTGGCATGAAGACAGGAGTTATCGGCCGGGGAAGCAATGTTCTGATGCCGGATGGATATCTGGATAAGGTTATTTTTATCCTGAACAGGGGTGATTTTCGGGAGATAGCGTTCGACGGGACAAAGGTATTTGCCGGAGGCGGGGTATGGCTGGAAGAACTTATTGCAAGATCTTCAAAACAGGGTCTTTCGGGGCTTGAGGGACTCGTAGGTATTCCAGCTACTGTGGGAGGGGCGGTTATAACGAATGCCGGATACAAGGATATTATCAGCGGCAATTTGATAAAAATAAATGTTATTGATGAATTTTATAAAAAAGTTGAAATTGATAAGAAAGATATTATTTTTGGATATCATTGTTCTTCTCTGGGTAAAGATAGGATAATAATTAGTGCGGAATTTCAGCTAACAAGGTGCAATGAGATAGATGCTAAAAAAAAGATTGAAACATGTTTTTCGGAAAAAATAAAAAAACAGCCTCTAAACGAAAAAACATTAGGATGTATTTTTAAGAATCCTGAAGCACATAAATTTTCGGCAGGAGAGCTGATAGAGCTTGCTGGGATGAAAAACAAGAAATGCGGAGATGCGATTATATCGAATAAACATGCAAATTTTATAGTAAATGCTGGGTCCGCAAGATCTTCTGATATTGTTTCTCTTATTGAAGATGTGAAAGGAAGAGTGAAAAAAGAATTTGCGGTAGAACTGGAACCCGAGATAGAGATATGGTGATTCGGAGGCAAGAATAATGTCCAAAGGGATAGAGGCATTAAAAAAACTCAAAATTGGTATTTTGGCCGGAGGGGCATCAAGTGAAAGAGAGATAAGCCTCCGAAGCGGGAAAGAAGTCTTCAATGCTTTCAAACAAGCCGGGCTTGACGCAATCCTTTGTGATGTGAACGAAGTAAATCTTGCCTCATCGATCGAGCAGACCAAAATAGATGTAGCTTTTATTGCCCTGCACGGATCTTTTGGTGAGGATGGGACGGTGCAGCATATGTTATCTCAAATGAAGATTCCATATACGGGATCCGGGCCAGAAGCTTCAAGAGCTGCATTTGACAAGCTTGAATCAAAAAGAATATTTTTCCGGGAAGGAATACCTTCGCCGGAATACAAGGTTGCAAGATCTTTTGAAGAGGTATTATCCCTTGGCATGGAAATACCATTTGTAGTGAAACCTAGGTTAGAAGGATCAAGCATGGGTTTGTCGGTAGTGTTTGAGGAAACTGAGATCGAACAGGCTATAGAGGAAGCCCTGAAATATGGTATGGATATGATAGTCGAAAGGTTTGTCCCCGGGCGAGAAATAACGGTGGGGATACTAAAGGGAAGAGCCCTACCTATCGTTGAGATCGTTCCGTCAGGCGGGACTTATGATTTTGATTCTAAATATTTGTCAGATAAAACAAGATATCTTGTTCCGGCAGAATTTAAAAAAGACATTTATGAAAAGGCTCAGAAATACGGGGTAAAGGCGCATGATGCGTTAGGTTGTAAGGGGTTTTCAAGAGTGGATATGATAGTCGAAGACGATAAGAACATACATGTTCTGGAAGTTAATACCATACCCGGTCTCACCCATAGGAGCCTTTTGCCGATGGCAGCCAGGCAAGAGGGTCTGGATTTTTACGAACTATGTGTTAAAATGCTTCTTGCGGCATTTGATGACACCGCAGAAGGATGATTACTAAAAAGATCAAGAGTTAAATGTAAATAGGGGGAAAAGTGGCCAAGAAACGCAACAAAAAGAAAAAAAGAGGATCGTTTTCATTTGTTACCATTTTCGAGAACAGGAACGTGATTCTGATGATAACGGGTATAGCGTTAATTGTTATGATGGGATTTCTAGTAAGGTACTTTGTGTATAACAGTAGAGGCTTTGATATTCGAAAAGTGGTTATTAACAATGTTAAGGGGTATATTGTAGATTCTGATAACAGAAAAATACAAAAACGATATGCGGGGCGAAATATTTTCACCGTGAACTTGAAACAAGCAGAGGATCTTATTAATAATGATTTCCGTACTTTCAGGAACGTCGAGGTGCGACGGATCTTGCCGGATGTTCTTGAGATAGATATAACTGCGCGTGAGCCTGTAGCTGTTATTGATGCTATGGGAGGGATTGTTGTAGATATAGAAGGGTTTGTTATCGACGTAGGGGAAACTCCCGAAAATCTTACAAAAATAAAAGGAATAACTTTTTTCTTCAGATCCCCTGCAAAAGAAACTTTTGTCAAAAACAAGAATCTGGAAAAAGCTCTTCTCTTAATGAGAGGAATAGACAAGATATTGCCTGAAGTAAAAGGGAATATTGATTATATCGACGTATCCGATAACCGGAATACAATATTGTCGGTAAAAGGAGTCGAGATAAAAATGGGCTCTGATGGATATCTTAGTAAGATGAAGAACCTTAGAGAGATCATGCCTGACCCGGAAATGGACATTAGGGATATGAATTATATCGACCTCAGGTTTGAAGACGCAGTAATTTCACCAAAGTGAGTGAGACCACCCCCGCTGCTCCGCTTTGCGGAGCAAAGCGACGGGGGTATGGTCGAACTCATCCTGAGAGAATCGAAGGATCTCAAGGGTGCAATTAAGGGGAGAAAGGAGATATGAATAGAGAGTTTGCTGCTATCAATATTGGAGATGCGTATTTAACGGCTGTTGCTGTAAGGTGGAATAAGAATGGAGACTATACCATTGACGGGTTTTCTCGTGTGCCTTCCGATGGGTTTTCTATGGGAACTGTTTCAGATATGACAGAAGCTATTCGTACTGTGGGTAAAGCCATTAAAAAACTTGGCAATAGTGGGATACGCGAGATATATGCAGGGATCAGCTCGGTTTCTCTTGAGGCGATGGCAGGATCAGGATCTCTCTTAATATCGAAGCATGGGCATGAGATATTAGATAGGGACATAAGGAAGTGTGTTGAAATAGCGTCGACAATACGTATACCTCTTGACAGGGAGCCTCTTCACAGGATTATACAGGATTTTATCGTGGACGGTGAAGTGGGGATCAAGAACCCACTTAATCTTGAAGCTGTAAAACTGGAATCACAAATAAATATCCTCACAATAAAATCCTCTGCCGTTCGCAATGTACATAACTGCATTTCAGACGCGGGATTTGTTCCAGCTGGGTTCATTTTTTCCGGTTTGGCGGCATCGTACAGGATACTTTCCGAGGAAGATATGCAAAAGGGTTCGATGCTTCTGAATATCAGAAAGGATATCAGCGAGGTAATGGTTTTTAATGGTGGAGTACTGTCAGGATGCCGCGTTTTTCCGGTAGGAGGGAAAGATATTATTGTCAATGAGAATGAAATAGATCAGGGGGCTTTGCAAAAACTTTATGACAAAGTAAGAGATGTTCCGGGATCTGATAATGTCAGAAGGATTTTTGTTACCGCTGAAAGCGATGTTCCTGACAAAACGATCGAAGCTATTGAAGATGTTTTTGGATTACCCGCAAAAAACGGAATATGCGCGGTACGCCCTTTTGAAAAATTGCCGCAAGAAAGAATAGGTTATATTGGAACACTTGGCATTATCGATCATTTGTATAATGAAAGAAAAAAGTATAATAGGTCCGATAGTATCATGAAAAGAGCCGGCCACGTCGTTACTACTTTCCTAGACAGATATTTTTGAGTGGCCCCTAGTTACCAGTGTAGACTATAGACCATTGACTATAGACACATATTGACCGATATGCGATTGATATGTAGATAAATGTTGAACCCCGAATGCTATGCTATCTTTTCTTGGAAGGTCCGCCTTTGCGGACTGAATCCCCCAGGCTTCCTATTTTGCTCTCTCATATTTCTGTATTTTCGAATCATTATATCAAAAATTTTGTGGCTGTCCCGTCCCGGTGCACTAGCTTTGTAACCCCAAGGGGTGAGTATTCGCAGCGAGTTCCGCAGTCCGAAGGACGAGGCGCTGAGGACGTAATGTCCGAGGTGTGTCGAAATCTCCGTGTTTCGACTTTTCGACAAAAAAGATGGAATACTCACCCCTTGGGGTTACAGTTATAAAGATCATAGGGACAGTTATTTGGATGTTCCTCTATATATATTAATCTTATTTGACATAATGGATAGATTATGATAATTTTAACCATTGCTTCTCGTGGGCAAAGGTGCGTATAGGGCAAGAAAACACAAAAAAGGTACGGAAGCATTGTAGATATAATGACTTGAGTTATGAAAATAGTCAAACAAGGCAGGGTAAAATGAAACTGGGTGTCATAGGTTGCGGGAACATGGGCAGAGCTATCGTACAGGGGATAATAAAGAATAATATCCTTTTGCCGGACTCTGTGTTCTTGAACGATGCAGCTGCAGAAAAGATGGACAAGCTTGCAGGGGAGATCGGGGCTTTTTCGGCGGGACTAGATGAGATCCTTGGTAATTGCGATGTTATTCTTATTGCTATAAAACCCCAGGATTCACAAGATTTTATGGAAAAATTAAGAGGGAAACTTGACGGACAGGTATTAGTGTCTGTTATGGCAGGGGTAAATATTTCCGGGATATTAGGGTATGTAGACAGAAAAGTCCCCGTTGTTAGAGCTATGCCCAATATGGCGGCTTTTATTGGGAGAAGTGTTACGGGCATTTCTTTTTCTGATTCCATCACTGACGAGCATAAAGAGGCTATTATCGGGATATTCAAAAGCATAGGAACTGTAGTTGAGATAGAAGAGACTCAAATGGATGCGGTTACGGCTTTGTCGGGTTCGGGACCGGCATATCTTTTTTATCTTGCTCAAGCGATGATAGAGGCCGGTGTAGAGATGGGAATCTCTGCTGAAAAGGCCAAACAACTTGTTTTTGGAACTATTGAAGGATCAGGGAATTTTCTAATGTCTTCAGGGTCAAATCCCAGTGAGCTTATAGATAAAGTCGCTTCGAAAGGCGGTACTACCGAATCTGCGCTTAATGTTCTTAATGACAAGAAGGTCGGGGTTGCTATTAAAGAAGCTATATTGATGGCAAAGGATCGGTCCAAAGAGATATCAGGAGGGTAAACATGTTCATTCTTGGAGAAATAATCAGAAGTTTGGCACTTTTGATCTCTCTAGTTTTAAATATAGTATATTTTCTGCTAGTTGCGAGGATAATCCTCTCTTGGGTAGGGGCAGATACGTATAATGAGATAGTGAGAATTATATACAAAGTAACGGACCCCATACTGGCACCGTTCAGAAGACTTCCTTTACAGGCGGGAGGGATAGATTTTTCACCTATTGTAGCCTTTATAGCTCTTAATGTTGTGAAAAGTTTTGTCGTAAATATTTTGTACCAAATAGCCAATAGGCTTGGATGATGAAACTCGAAATAAAGGTTTTTCCTAAATCGAAAACAGAGAAGGTTGTACGGTCGGAAGAGATCGTGAAAGTCTATATAAATGCCGCCCCGGATAAAGGCAAAGCCAACAAGGCCGTTATAGATCTCTTGGCAAAAGAATATGGTGTTAAAAAAAGGGATGTAACTATTATCAAGGGAACGACATCAAGGAATAAGGTAATAGCAATAAATAAATAGGCAAGCATATGAATAAAATAGGAATTATCGGTGGAAGTGCGCTTTATAATCTTGAAGGTCTTGAAGTTACCGAACGAAAAAAAGTCAAGACACCATTCGGGGAACCATCCGATGAATTTGTTGTCGGAAAGATGGGAAATCAGGAAGTTGTATTTCTTCCAAGGCATGGACGCGGACACCGGGTTATGCCTAGTGAAATAAATTTTAGAGCAAACATTTACGCGTTTAAAGTTTTGGGTGTGGATAAATTGATCTCAGTTTCGGCTGTGGGAAGCCTAAAAGAAGAGATACGTCCGTTGGACGTTTTGCTTGTGGATCAATTTGTTGATAGAACAAACCAGGCTCGCGCGACTACTTTTTTTGGAGATGGAATAGTGGCACATGTTCCTTTTGCGGATCCGGTTTGTCTTTCTCTTAAAGATCTGATTATGAGGAGCAATAAAGACCTTGAAGTGAAAATACATGACGGAGGGACATATTTGAATATGGAGGGTCCGGCATTTTCTACAAGAGCGGAATCAGAACTTTATCGAAAGTGGGGTATGGATATTATTGGCATGACAAATATGCCCGAGGCACGTTTAGCAAGAGAAGCAGGTATATGTTACTCTACGATGGCGATGGTAACAGATTATGATTGCTGGAGGACAGAAGACGGATCGGAAAGCGTAACCATAGAGATGATCATAGAAACATTGAACAAGAACGTTGAGACAGCCAAGAAGATGTTGATCAATACTATCAGTAATATGTCAGAATGTTCTGCCTGTGGATGTTCGAAGGCTTTAGAGAACACAATAATCACACCTAAAGATCAGGTGCCTCAAGAGACATTAGATAAACTAAAACCCATAATAGAAGGGTTTATTTAAGAACAGACCTAGCATTAAGGCTAGCAAGCGGAGCGAGAAAATAAAAAATGGATGTAAAAAGTAAAAAGTCTGAGAAACCTAACTATAAAGATACGCTGAATCTTCCGAAAACCGGATTTTCAATGAAGGCTAATCTTCCGCAAAGGGAGCCTGAGACTTTGAAAAAATGGACTGATGAGAATCTTTACGAGTCTATCCTGGAGAAGAGGAAAGATTCAGAAAAGACCTTTATACTTCACGATGGACCTCCGTATGCTAATGGGCATATACATGTGGGACATGCTCTCAATAAAACACTTAAAGATATGTGTATCAAATATTTCACTATGTTAGGATATAAGGCTCCTTACGTTCCCGGATGGGATTGTCATGGGTTACCGGTCGAGCATCAGCTTTTTAAAGAACTTAACATTACAAAGCATGATATCGATAAAGTTATTTTTCGTAAGAAAGCTTACAAATATGCTTCTAAATTTGTAAAGATACAGGCTGAAGAATTTAAGCGTTTAGGAATACTTGGGGAATGGGATAATCCGTATCTTACGCTTACAAAAGATTATGAGGCGGATATCCTGGATTCTCTAGCTGAACTTTATGAAAAAGGATATATATACAAAGGACTTAAACCGGTTAATTGGTGCAGCAGCTGTGAGACAGCCTTGGCGGAAGCTGAAGTTGAATATGAAGACAAAGAGTCTCCGTCTATATATGTAAAATTTGAGACTAAAGAGAAGCTTAACGGGAAATCGACATTTTTTGCTGTATGGACAACCACGCCATGGACTTTAATTGCAAACGTTGCAGTAGCAGTTCATCCAGATTTTAGATATGCTGCGGTTGAGACTGATAGTGAAGTCTTGATATTTGCTGAGGCTTTAGTAAAGCCCTTGCTGGAAAAGACGGGTACTGAAAAACATGTGGTACTAGAAACTTTACTGGGTAAAGATATTCCCGGAAGATTTAAGGATCTTAAACATCCTTTTATTGATAGACAATCACAGCTTGTTCTTGCAGACTATGTAACGAAAGAAGATGGGACAGGATGTGTGCATATAGCTCCGGGGCATGGACAGGAAGACTACATTGTAGGCAAGAAATATTTCCTGCCCGTAATAATGCCAGTTGATGATAAAGGCAAGTTTAGTGACGAGGCAGGAGATTTTGAGGGGAAAGGTGTTATAGAATCCAACCCTTTGATCATAGATACAATGAAAAAGCTTGGCACATTAATATTTTCAGAGACCGTTATGCATTCATACCCGCATTGCTGGAGATGTAAGGAACCGATAATTTTCAGAGCAACAGAACAGTGGTTTATGAATGTGGATCATAATGATCTCAGAAGTAAAATAAAGGATGCCATCAAGGACGATGTAAAATGGACCCCTGAAAGAGGAGAAGAGAGAATTGCTTCTATGGTAGAAGGAAGGCCCGACTGGTGTCTTTCCCGTCAAAGATTTTGGGGAGTACCTATACCTTCTTTTAAATGTGCGTCCTGCGGAGAGACATTCACGAATGCAGAGGTAATCAAACGAGCAGCAGATTTTACTCGAGAAGAAGGTTCTAATGTTTGGTTTGAGAAAGAAGTTTCCGATCTCCTGCCACAGGGTTCGGTTTGTGGTGGTTGCGGGAAGAAAGAGTTTGAAAAAGAAGAGGATATTCTGGATGTATGGTTTGATTCAGGAGTTAGTCATAGAGCCGTTCTTAAAGCTAGAAAGAATTTAAAATTTCCGGCCGATCTTTACCTTGAAGGATCCGATCAGCATAGAGGATGGTTTCAGTCGGCCTTGATAACCTCTATGGCGAATGAAGGCAAACCCCCGTATAAGGAAGTGCTTACACATGGTTTTGTTGTTGATGGTGAAGGTAAAAAAATGTCAAAGTCGCTTGGAAATGTTATAAAACCGCAGGAAGTTATCAAAAAATATGGCGCTGATATATTGAGGTTATGGGTAGCATCAAGCGATTATGACGGTGACATAAAACTTTCTGATGAAATATTGGATCGCCTTGCTGACGGATATAGAAAAATGAGGAATACTTTTAGGTTTTTGTTAAGTAATCTATATGATTTTGATGCTAATACGGATATGCTAGAAACGGCCAGCTTAACAGAAATGGATAAATGGATGTTGTCACAGCTTTCAGGGCTAGTTACACGTGTTACAGGGTATTATGACAAATGGGAATTTCACCGCGTATACCGTGAAGTCTATGACTTTTGTGTTTATGAAGTTTCTTCATTCTATTTAGATGTCTTGAAAGATACCTTGTATATACTTAAGCCTGATTCAGAGGAGAGAAGATCGCATCAAACGACTATTTTTAACATATTAAGTGTTTTAGACCGTCTCATGGCGCCTATAATGCCATTTACGGCGGATGAAGTCTGGAGTTATATCGAGTTTCCCGGAAAAGCTGAAAGTGTTCATATGGCTGATTGGCCGGGTATCTCGGGTGAGACTGATGCATGGACCAATAAAGAACTTGATGGGAAATGGAAAAAGATACTTGTTCTTAGGGACAAAATTATGAAGGCACTTGAACTAGAAAGAGAAAATGGGATCATTGGAAGTTCTATGGAAGCTCTTGTAGTTATGCACTCAGATGATAAAAATATGAAAGAATTTATTATGGAGAACAAGGGTATCTTGCCTGGAATATTTAAAGTATCAAAAGTCTCAGTAATTGAGTCAAAAGAAGACGGGATGTCCTTGATCGAGGATATTAAAATGAGTGTGAAAATAAAAAAAGCTGAAGGTGAAAAGTGCGCAAGATGTTGGAACTACGCGGGGAGTGTAGGGACTAATAAAGATTTTCAGGATTTGTGCGAACGATGCTATAATATCCTGGCAGAAAGGAGATAAGCCAATGGTTAATAAGAAAAGCTCTAATGGAAAGACTTTAAAAAAACAGGATCTTGAAAAAATAAGAAAAGGTCTGGTTAAAGAAAAAGCCGAGATATTGCAGGAACTCATAAATCTTAAGGGAGATACGCTAAATAAATCTTCCAAAGATGCCTCGGGGGATCTTTCGGGATACTCATTTCACATGGCGGACATGGCTACAGATCTTTATGATAGAGAATTTTCTCTCGAACTTGCCGAGGGAGAGAGAAAGATACTTTATTCATTGGACGACGCGATCAAACGTGTAGACGAAGGAATTTACGGTACATGTAATTTATGCGGACAGGCGATCTCCAAGCAACGTATAAAAGCTATGCCGCAGGCGGAGCATTGTATAGAATGTCAGGAAAAGGAAGAAAAATCTTCAGGCAAATAGCAGCATGTTATATAACATCGTTGTTTATTTGTTTCCTGGATCAGTTTTTAAAATTTCATGCCGAAAAACTTTTACGTTCGGGAGACAGCCGTCCCGTGATCGAGAATTTTCTGCATCTTACGCTTGTTCATAATACCGGGGCCGCTTTCGGGTCATTCGGGGATCGGCCGGGTCTTTTTGTTATTATCTCCGTTATCTCCGTTATTTTCATTACAGTTTTTTTAGCATACAGAGCGGATAAACTCGGGTTTTTGGAGAAAATTGCTCTATGTTTTATTCTGGGCGGAGCCGCGGGTAATCTTATAGACAGGGTTCATCTGGGGTACGTGATAGACTTTATCGATCTTCGGGTATGGCCGGTTTTTAATCTAGCCGACAGTTTTATAACCATTGGCGCGGTAATGCTAATATTTTCTATGATGCCGAAAAGAACTGCAGGCGTCAATAAGTGATATTTAACAAGAGGATGATATGCATAGGATATTGTTCGAGATCGGACCTATAACGATATATTCATACGGATTTTTTCTTGCTGTAGCTTTCATCGTATCTTCTTTGCTTATACTCAAAGACACCAGACAGCAGAGTTTGGATACGGGTAAGATGATGGATTGTGTTGGCATAATACTTTTAAGCGGGATCTTGGGAGGAAGGCTCCTTTTCGTCGGGATAAATTGGAAGGAGTATGTAGCAGAACCCTTAAGAATATTTATGTTCCATGAAGGAGGGTTAGCTTTCCAGGGAGCTCTTGTGGGTGCGATATTGGGAGGTATTGTAGCTGCAAAGGTAAAAAAAATGCCGTTTTGGAAGAGTGCGGATATTATTGCGCCCTACATAGCTTTAGGCCAGGCCATCGGTAGGATAGGATGTTTTTTCAATGGTTGCTGTTATGGGAAGGTAGCGGATACTGGGATACGAATAGTTTTTCCGCACCAGGCGGTCGCGAGAATGCCGGCACAGCTTTATTCAAGTTTTATGCTTTTCCTTGTATTTGTCGCACTACTTTTAGTAAAAAAACGAAAAAGATTTGATGGGTATGTTTTTTCGGCATATCTCGTGCTTTATGGATCAATGAGATTTATAGTAGATTTTTTTAGAGCTGATAATCCTGAAATATTTTTTTCATTAAAACTTTCCCAGATATTAAGTCTAGTGATATTGTTGATAGGTATGCTTATGTACAAGGTGCTGGAGAAAAGAAAAAAATAGGAACGATATGGAAGAGATAAAGTTTGTTGCAGAAGCAGATAGTAAGGATAAAAGAATAGACAAGGTTGTGACCTCTGTATTAGGTGAAGACTATTCTAGAACATATGCCAAGAGTCTTATAGACGATGATTTTGTGACGGTTAATGGGGAGACAGTTAAGCCAAAGTATACGGTGAGTGAAAACGACAAGGTGATCATAAAAATACCCGATCCGGAAACTTCTTTCGCGGAGCCGGAAAATATTCCTTTAGAGATACTTTACGAGGACGCGGGGATAGTGGTGATAAATAAACCCGCTGGGATGGTGGTGCATCCGGGTGCCGGAAATAAGAAAGGAACTTTGGTAAATGCATTACTTTACCACTGCGGCAATCTTCCGGATACCGGAGATCCGGGTAGGCCCGGGATCGTCCACAGGCTGGACAAAGATACATCGGGGGTTATCATAGCCGCAAAAAATGATAAAGTATTAAGGTCCTTGGGGAAACAATTCCAGAACAGAACTATAAAAAAAACATATATTGCTCTGGTCAAAGGTAGAGTAGAACTCGATAATGGTATAGTAGATCTTCCCATAGGGCGAAGCAGTAAAGACCGAAAGAAGATGGATGTTGATATATTAGGAGGAAAAGACGCATATACGGTTTATCACGTTGTAAAAAGATTTAGTAAATTCACAATTCTCAGAGTGGAACCCAAAACAGGAAGAACGCATCAGATCAGGGTACATATGAAACATATAGATTATCCCCTTTTAGGAGATGTTAAATACGGTTATCCTCAAGGAATGGAGAGACATGCATTGCATGCCGAAAGTATAACTTTCACCAATCCGGAAACGGCCAAAACAATGGAAGTCAAAGCTCCGATGCCGGAGGACATGAAAGAGGTAATACGAGTTGCAGAAGAAGAGAGGTCCCAATAAGATACATGACTGTCACTCAAGGGTGCAAGTGTTCCAGCTCAGACAGTCCTCGACCTTTGGTCTGCGGAACTCGCTGCGAACACTTGCACCCTTGAGTGACAGAGCTATTGCCGGACGGGACATGTTTAGAATTCTTTAATGTAAGAAGCCTTTAAGGATAAGGCATATGCTATGTAGAGAAAAAAGAGCTAAGTATCCTGTGGGATGTAGTCTGCCGAAGGCAGACTAAGAAATGGGGGGACGCCCCATTTGGCGCCACCCTGAGTAAGAGAAGAATAAATTTTTAAGGAGATATAAATGGATTGGAAAATTGGGAAAGCCGAGAAGGGGCTTAGGGGAGAGATCGTTGTTCCCGCCGATAAAAGTATATCTCATCGGGCAATAATGTTTGCGTCGATAGCTAACGGGGAATGCCGTATAAATAACTTTCTTTCAAGCGATGATTGTATGTGTACGCTTGTGGCCTTTCAAAAAATGGGGATTGGAATACAAAAAGAAAATGAGTCAGTTATTGTGAAAGGGCAAGGACTCAAAGGATTGAAGGTGCCTGCAGGACCCCTCTATATGGGTAATTCAGGAACATCCATGCGAATAATTTCGGGAATCTTAGCAGGACAAGATTTTGATGTTACACTTACAGGAGATGAGTCTCTTTCCTCTCGTCCTATGGAACGCATACTGGATCCTTTGCGTAATATGGGTGCTAGAATAGAATCTCAGAACGGATATCCTCCTTTAGAGATAAAGGCTGCAAAAAGCAAATTAGATCCGATTAGTTACAAAACTTCGGTTGCCAGTGCCCAAGTAAAGTCCTGCATCTTGTCTGCTGGATTATATGCTGACGGAGAAACTTCTGTAACAGAGCCATTTTCTTCTAGGGATCATACTGAAAGAATGTTGCACAACTTTTCTGCGGATATTAATCACGAAAAATTAACTACGAAAATTACCGGTGGTAAGGAGCTTATCTCGAGGGATGTGAATGTGCCGGGAGACATATCAAGTGCGGCTTTTTTGATCGTGGGTGCTCTTTTGGTTCCAAATTCTAAATTAATACTTAAGAAAGTAGGACTCAATCCTACCCGCGCAGGGATTTTAACGGTGCTGGATCGAATGAGTAGAGGGATAACGATACTGGATCATAAGTATGATCGAGAGGATGGTCGAGAACCCTATGGTGATATTCAAATTGAATCCTCAGAGCTTCAAGGAACTATTGTCAATGCGGAGGAAATACCGAGCTTGATAGACGAGGTGCCTATACTTATGCTGGCGGGTTGTATGGCTGAGGGGGATACGGAAATACGAGGAATTTCAGAGTTGAAAGTAAAAGAGAGTAATAGGGTAAAAACTATGACAGATAACCTGGGGCGTATGGGGGTTGACGTAATCGAAGAAAAAGATTCAATTTTTTTCAGAGGCGGCGCAAAAAGGTTCAGTCCCGCCGCGTTGGATAGTTTTGGAGACCATCGCATTGCCATGACCATGGCCGTCGCGGCACTTCTTTCCGGCGGAGAATGTACCATAAAGGACACAAAGTGTGCAGATACGTCATATCCAGGATTCATGGAAGATCTTAAAAGTGTAGTAAGCGCGTAAAGAGGGCATATAAATTTTGGTACATACTAAAAAGTCCAAGCTGTTCATTTGTAGAAGTTTATGAAATTCGATGAGCTGAATAAAAAAAGTTTGACATAGGTATTAATATCTGATAATATCGACTGGAATCATAATCATTTCTCTTTAACCAGTAATAAGATACTGGTCTATCCATCACCAGAAAGAAGAACGGGAAAAATATGATAAAAGAAAAGCTAGCAACATATTTTGATAATTTCTTGGGAATGTTTTCAAGTGATATGGGTATAGATCTTGGAACCGCCTCGACCTTGGTGTACATAAAGAACGAGGGGATAGTGTTGTGCGAACCCTCTGTTGTAGCCGTTGAAGCCGGGACATCAAATGTCTTGGCTGTAGGAGAGGAAGCAAAGCGCATGTTGGGAAGAACTCCCGGAAACATAGTCGCTATCAGACCTATGAGAGATGGTGTAATAGCTGATTTTGAGATCACCGAAAGTATGTTAAGGTACTTTATAAAAAAAGTGCATAATTCTCGCAGACTGGTAAGACCAAGGGTCATAATCGCTATTCCTTCAGGGATAACCGAAGTGGAAAAGAGAGCGGTAAAAGATTCGGCGCTTCATGCCGGAGCTCGAGAAGTTTTTATGTTGGAAGAGCCTGTTGCGGCGTCTATCGGAGTGGGTTTGCCTATTCAGGAACCTTCAGGGAACATGGTTATAGACATTGGCGGCGGAACGACCGAGATGGCGGTCATATCTCTGGCGGGAGTTGTTTTCTCGAAATCTATACGTATAGGTGGAGATGAAATGGATGAAGCCATAATAAACTATCTGAAAAGAACCTATAATCTTATGATAGGCGAACGTACAGCGGAAGAGATAAAAATTACCATAGGGTCCGGATATCCTCTAGACGAAGAAATGACCATGGAAGTAAGGGGAAGAGATCTGGTAGCCGGCTTGCCAAAAAGAATAAATGTAAGCAGCGAAGAGATAAGAGAAGCTTTGGCGGAACCTATAGCTCAAATAGTCGAGGCTGTAAGAATAACACTTGAAAGAACTCCACCTGAACTTTCCGCGGATCTTATAGAAAAAGGTATAATATTAGCGGGCGGAGGAGCGTTATTAAGAGGGCTAGATAAGCTAATAGCGGAAGAAACGGGACTACCTGTACATATTGCGGATGATCCTTTGACAGCAGTTGTCTTGGGGACAGGCAAGGTCTTGAGTGAACTTAAATACCTTAAAAGATTAACCGTTGCTCGCAGTCTGCAACAATAGTCAATAACTATTCGATGTGCCTAGATTCTATACAAAAGAAAAATCCTGGATACTTACAGCGTGTATAATCACGTTGATATCTCTTTCCCTTTTTTTCTCTAACGCATCCTCATTTATAAAAAACATATCCGTTGTCGTGACTTCGGTCCCGGTCAAAAGCTGGTCCACAGCTGGAAAATATTTTCGCAAGAAATTGGATCTTGAAGAAGAAAATAGCGAACTTAAAAAAACCGTTGCGGAACTCTCTCTAAAGAACGAACAATTCAAAGAATTGAGAAAAGAAAACAAACGTTTAAGAAACCTTGTGGGTTTCAACGAACGGTTCGAGTTGGATACAGTAGCGGCGGGAGTTATCGCTAGAGATCCTAATGATTGGGTGGGATCTTTCATTCTCGACAAGGGTGCGGATGATGGGCTTAAAAAAGATGCTGCCGTATGTTCATCTGAAGGACTGTTGGGGAAAATAGCGGAGACCTCAGATAAGACCAGTTCTGTTATATTGATAAGTCATCCCGCATTCAGATCCGGAGGAAAAATAAAAAATACCCATATTAACGGTATTGTAGTCGGCACCGGGGCAGGGAAAGCGAAAATGTTATATTTGCCCGTGGATGCCGAGATACGAGAAGGGTCAATAGTAATGACCTCGGATTATAGTCAGATCTTTCCGAAGGGGATAATCATGGGACGGATAATATCGGTTGGACGCAGCAGGACAGGTCTCTATAAATACGCCGATATTGAACCTTCTGCCAATCCACTCGCCCAAGAAGAAGTTTTGTGCGTTAGATAACCTGAATGTTCCTGGATAAAACCAGAGTTTCTAAGCCTATACTAAGATTTTGTAAAATGAAGAAGATTATACAGGTCTATTTATTGTTGATAATTGCTTTTATCCTGCAGGTTTCCGCGGCCGGACAAATATCCTGGATGCCGGATCTTATCTTGCTGATGGTGGTTTTCGAAGGGATGTTCCGTAGCGGTCCGGAAGCGGTAGTGTTCGCTCTTGTAGCGGGAGCAATAAGAGGGAGTCTTTCCTTTGGAACGTTTTCGGCAGACATTTTTACGTTCCCTATTATCGGGGCTATGGGTTTTCTTGAAGGGCGCATATTTTACAGGTACAATCCTGTAGCACAGGTCTTAATAACGACGATTGCCGTTTGTTTGGTCGTATTTATTCATGTTCTATGTTTAAAAACCTCCGAAGGGCGCTGCGCGGGGTTTTTCACCGTTCTTACTTATAACTGGAAGCCCCTGCTGGTGACAATTGTTTCGGCTCCCGGTCTTTTTTTCTTATTGAGCAGAATGTTTCATTTGGAAGACTAAAATACCAGACATAGACCTATCTATGAGAATTAAAATATTTTCCATTATACTGGTTGTTTGCATGCTCTCTTTGTCTGTGGGGCTGGCATATGTCCAGATCCTTCGGCATGAGAAATACAAGGTCATGTCAGAAGAGAATAGATTAAAGATAGTTCCTCTTATGGCTCCCCGAGGAAAGATTACAGATAGGAACGGAGAACCTTTAGTAAAAGATGTTTTATCTTTCCAGATCTCGGTTATTTATAACCGTGTTAGGGATAAAAATGCCCTTGCGAGTATTGTAAGCAATGTTCTTAACCTTACCGAAGAAGAAATCCTGTCCAGATTGAGCAATGCCAGAAAAGTACCTTATGAACCATCGGTCATTGTTCGGGATGTAGGGATAGAAGAAGTCATCAAAATAGAAGAGCTTGCTGGAAATTATCCGGGACTGTTGGTGGAAGTCTCGGCCAAACGCGAATATCTTAAAGGTAAAACAGCTGCTTCTGTTTTGGGATATCTGGGTTATATTAATAGATCAGAGTTTGATAAATTGAAGCATTACGGGTATAGAGTAAACGATCGTACGGGCAGGGACGGAGTAGAAAAGTATTATGATGATTATCTTAGGGGAAGAAATGGAGGGAAACAGATAGAAGTAGACCACAGGGGCCGCGAAGTTGATATATTAGGATTAAGAGAACCCGTTTCGGGTAAAGATCTTCAGCTGACAATAGACGTGAGGCTGCAGACCTTTTGTGGTGAACTCATGGAAGGGAAAAAAGGAGCTATAATAGTTATGGATCCTGATACGGGGGAGATAATAACTATGACCAGCGTTCCGACTTATGATCCCAACATTTTTATAGAGGAACTTTCTGACGGGGACGTCAGTAGGATATTGAATTCGAAAGACTATCCCCTTATGAATAGGGCTATTTCAGGTGTTTATCCGCCGGGTTCAGTATTTAAAATAGTTCCAGCTATGGGGGCTTTGGAGACGGGAGTCCTGACTGCGGAAAAAGAGTTTTCCTGTTCCGGAAAGCTAACCTTGGGAAAGGCGGTTTTTCGTTGCTGGAGAAAAAATGGACATGGTACAGTATCACTGCGCGAGGCTATTAAAGGTTCCTGTAATGTATATTTTTTTAAGACAGGGTTGCTTCTAGGTGCGGAATATTTATCAGCATTTTCCAGGAAGATGGGATTCGGGAAGCGAACAGGTGTAGATCTCCCGGGAGAAAGGTCAGGGAGCGTTCCGTCTCCCTCATGGAAAAAGAAAAGATTTAATGACAAATGGTATAAAGGAGATACTGTTAATTTTTCTATCGGACAAGGATATCTTCTTTGTTCTCCTTTGCAGGTAGTTCGGATGATGTCGGTTCTGGCTAACAAAGGTTCTTTGGTAAAACCTTATCTGGTCAAAAGTGTAGAAGGAGTAAGCATTAACGAGCAAGTATCTGTCGACTTGGGTTTTGCGGATGAGAATATAAATGCAATCAGGGAAGGACTGAAAAAGGTTGTTAATGACAAACACGGCACAGGAATGAAAGCAAAACTTAAAGGTGTAAAAGTAGCGGGAAAGACCGGGACAGCTCAAACTTCAAGGGGTAAGAGTCACGGTTGGTTCGCGGGTTTCGCTCCATATGAGAATGCAAAATTGGCTATAGTTGTTTTTGATGAATACGGGGGTAAAGGAGGATATTATGCCGCCGAGACAGCGGGGAAAGTTTTCCGTAAGGCCGAGGAGCTTGGATTGCTATGATGGAGAACAGTCCCTATAATATCCAAAACTGTAACCCAAGGGTACGAGTGTTCCATCTCAAACAGTCCTCCCCCCGCTGTTTTGCTTTGCAAAACAAAGCGATGGGGGTGCGGAACTCGCTGGAACACTCATACCATTGGGTTGCAAAGCTATTGCACGGGTATGTTTGAAAAATATATTTTTATTCGAGCATCGGTCATTATTCTGTTAACAGTTCACTGAACAACTATGTTCCATGGACTGTGCTATGGACAACATGTGAGTATTTATTATGAGAAAAGATAAAATAGGGCGGATAGATAGGGTTTTGCTTTTTGCGGCTGGGGCTGTGGCTTTTTTGGGTGTAATTTTTATCTATTCGGCTACATATAGTCTCCAAGAGACCGGATTGAATATACTTGTAATCAAACAGGCGGTCTGGGTTTTAGTCGGGATGTTCGTTCTAGTGGTCATTGCTAATACGGATTATTTGCGTATTCTGGATTTTGCTTTAATTGCATATGGATTGAATCTAGCAGCGCTGATATTTTTGTTGATATTCGGAGGAGAAAGGTATGGTGCGAGGAGATGGATAACACTGGGGCCGATATCCCTGCAGCCTTCGGAATTTGTTAAAATAACTGTTATTCTGGCACTTGCCTACTTTTTGGGGGAGAGAAGGGAAAAGATCGAATCGGGAGAGACTTTCATTAAAGCGCTCGCCCTGGTCGCTCCGTCGGCGCTTCTTATATTTATGCAGCCGGACCTAGGGACGGCGCTGGTTCTCGTTCCGATATCTCTGGCAATATTGTTCGTTTGCGGTTCGCGGATAAAGAACCTTGTTATGACCATGTCTTTGGGATTATTGAGTTTGCCGGTTCTCTGGCATATTCTTAAAGATTATCAAAAGAATCGGCTAATGGTATTCATTAACCCGGATCTTGATCCTTTGGGAGCAGGATATACGATCATACAATCCAAGATAGCGATCGGATCAGGCGGATTTTTCGGAAAAGGATGGTTAAACGGGACCCAAAATTATTTGAGGTTTCTGCCGGAGAGACATACTGATTTTATATTTTCAGTAATAGGTGAAGAATGCGGATACATAGGTGCAGTACTTTTGATAGGACTGTACACTCTTATAATAGTTAGGGGCATAAAAATAGCGAACGATGCAAGCGATGTATACGGAAAGATCATGGCTGTCGGTGTAGTGACATTGATTGCATTTCAGGTCATAGTCAATATATCCATGACAATCGGACTCATGCCGGTCGTGGGGTTGCCTCTTCCGGCAATAAGTTACGGAGGATCAAATACAATAGTGACCCTTGCAGGTATTGGGCTGCTGTTGAGTGTTAGTAGAAGAGTTAATAGATAATTGTGCGAAAAACTGTCCCTAAAATAATCATAACTGTCACCCAAAGGCGGGAGCATTGCAGGTTTTTTTGTCGGAAAGTCGAAACACGGAGGTTTCGACACACCTCGGACATTACGTCCTCGGCGCCTCGACCTTCGGTCTGCGGAACTCGTGTGCAATGCTCCCGCCTTCGGGTGGCAAAGCTGATGCAGGAGACGGCAGGCGCAGATATTTTCAGTATTATGAATTGGTATGATCCAATACCGTCTGCGGAGAAAAAGGGAGAACTTGGAAGTTTGTGGAATCGGTCCGGCCTTGCCGGACTGGAAATGGATAACTATGAAAAACAAAATTGATGAGATTATTGATCGAGTGCAAAAGCCCGGTCGGTATATCGGGTGCGAGACCAATAGTGTTCGGAAAAAGCATGGATCCGGGAAAATATCTATGGTTCTTGCGTACCCGGATATGTATGAAATAGGGATGAGTTATTTAGGGCTGAAGATATTGTATCATCTTCTTAATGAAAAAGAAGACGTTGTTTGTGAAAGAGTTTTTGCTCCGTGGGCGGATATGGAAAAAGAGTTAGCAGACAACGAGGTAAAACTTTTCAGTCTGGAAAACAGAAAATCTCTGGATGAATTTGATGTCATAGGATTTTCTCTTTGCTATGAGCTGACATATACCAATGTCCTGAATATGCTTCATTTGGGCGGAGTGACCCTTTTGGCCGATGAACGCAGGGAAGATGAACCGATAGTTATTGCCGGAGGAGCTTGTTCTTACAACCCCGAGCCTATGAGTTCGTTTTTTGATGCGTTCGTTATAGGGGACGGAGAAGAAGTTATTGTAACATTACTGGATGTTTGCAAAAAATCGAAAGAAACAGGATGTACACGAAAAGAAACTTTGAAAAAACTTTCCAAGATAAAAGGAGTGTATGTTCCCTCTTTATATAGAGCGGTGTACGAAAAGGATAAATTTCATTGCCTTGAGCCTGTAGAGAAAGATGTTCCGAATGAAGTGCAAAGAGTTGCGGTAAAGGATATGGAAAAGGCCTATTATCCTGTCAAACAAATAGTTCCTCTTGTAAAGATCGTGCATGACAGGATAGCGGTGGAGATAATGAGAGGATGCCCTAATAAGTGCCGGTTTTGCCAGGCGTCTTCTATAAACAGGCCTGTACGTGTCAGGTCCGCCGGCAAAATAAGAACGATATGCCGGGAAACATATAAGAATACCGGATATGAGAACATAGCACTCCTATCCCTTTCAAGTATTAATTATCCTTATTTAGGAAAATTGGTTAAAGGTCTGTCAGAAGATTTCAAGAAAGAGCGTGTAGGAATATCTATCCCGTCGTTAAGGGTGGATGAGGCTTTTTACAAACTTCCTGAAATGATATCTGCCATTAAAAAATCCGGATTAACGTTTGCGGTAGAATCAGCTGATGAGGAGACACGTGCTGTCTTGGATAAAAACATAGATAATAATGTTCTTTGCCGATCCGCGCAAGAAGCATTTAAGCATGGATGGAGGAGATTAAAACTCTATTTTATGGTAGGTTTTCCGGACTTAAAAAAAGATGAAACAAGAGGTATAATGGATCTGGCATTCCAATTATCCGGTCTTAAGAAAGGATTCTCCGGCGGAGCGGCGGAGATAAAAGTAAATGTTAATGCATTTGTTCCGAAGCCGCATACGCCTCTGCAGTGGGTGGGGATGAGAGATAAAGAACACTTGATCGAGATAAGACGCGGACTTATGTCGCGTTCGACGAAGAAGGTCAAGACAGAATTTAGTAATATTGAACAATCCTTACTAGAAGGAGGTCTCGCAAGAGGCGACCGAAGGATTGCGGGGGTGATACTTGAAGCGTGGGAAAATGGCGCTAAAATGGATAGCTGGAACGACTATTTTGATATAAATATCTGGAGAAAAGCATTCAAAAGAAACGGGATGGACCTTGATGAGTGTGCAGGACGCAGTTTTGACACTGAAGACGTTCTGCCGTGGGATCATGTGCAAACGGATGTTAAAAAAGAATGGCTCAAAAGGGAGTTTCTAGAGACGGGGTTCAATGTGTAAAAAAAAAGAAACCTTGTTTTTTGACTTTTACGATTGCTTTAGGTATTCTTATTGGGTCAAACGTAACGAAGTTATATAAATGTTTTATTAAGGGAAGAGAATAAGTCTACGGGAGGTCATCAATAATGCTTGGTAACAATCTGTCTCTTGAGAAAAGAAGTGTTAAGTATAAGCTCATGATATCATACGCTCTTATGTCGATAGTTCCGCTTCTATGTATGGGATACTTTGTTACTAACTATGTATTCAAAGAATTGGAAACGGAAATGGTCCAGGTTTCCATAATAGTAATATTTGCTCTGTGGGTCTCCTGGATGGGTTGTCTTTTGGCAAGAACCTTAATATTGCCCGCAATCGACATGGCTGAAGAAGTAAAAAAAATAGTGAAAGGACAATATGACACTAAAATGCCTGTTTCTAGGAAAGACGAATTTGGAGATATAGCTAATGGTATTAACATAATGGTGGCTAAAATAAGAAAACAGGAGGAGAAAGGTAGCAGTGTGGAAATTGTTGACAGACTTACGGGGCTATACACGTTTTCATATCTGGAAGAATGTATGAGAGAGGAACTCAAGAGGGCACAGTATTATCAGAGACCGTGTTCACTTATAATCTTGAACCTTGATAACTTTAAAAAATATGCCGATGCATACGGGGAAGAGAGAACAGAAGACGTGTTGAGAACTGTCGCTAAAATACTGGGAGAGATAGTTCCTCCGGTCGGCAGGCTTGCCAGGACGTCTCCCGATGAGTTTGGAATGCTATTGCCTGAAAGGAACAAAAGGGAAGCTCTAGAGGTCGCCGAGAAGATACGTGTGAAGATCGCAAATATTGATGTTCCGGAAGGAAGGATCACCGCCAGTGTAGGGGTTGGGGAAAATCCTATTGATGGAGCGAACGTTAAAGAAATATTTTTGAGTACCAGGCAGTATCTTGATAAAGCTAAAAAAAGCGGAAAGAATACTGTAAAAGGAGAATGACGCGATATTTTGATGTGAGGAAGGATTTTAGATGAGAGAGGACATAAAAAAGATCATGGCAGCAATGCCGGGAAACAATGCTTCGGATCTGCATATAGGCGCAGATACACCGCTTCATTATCGCATAGACGGAAGTCTCGTGCCGATAGAGGGAGAACCTTTGTCTGCAGAAGAAGCCAAAGAGATCATTTATGCCTTGCTTTCTCCCGAACAAATAAAAAGAGTTGAAGAGGACAAAGAACTGGATTTTTCTCTTGCTATAGAAGGGGTTGCCCGGTATCGAGGTAATGTATTTATTCAGAGGGGTAATACAGGATGTGCTATAAGACTCATACCTCTCCGGATAAAAGGTATAGCCGAATGTGGCTTGCCCGAAGAGGTTGTAGGGAAGTTTTGCAAAATTTTGAAAGGACTGGTCCTTGTTACGGGTGCTACAGGAAGCGGAAAATCAACAACTCTAGCGGCAATGGTCGATGAAATCAATAGTAGCAGGGATTGTCATATAGTCACTGTAGAGGATCCAATAGAATTTGTTCATGATAACAAGATGTCTATAATAGATCAGAGACAACTTGCGGAGGACACTCATTCTTTCCGCAATGCATTGATACATGTTCTACGTCAGGATCCGGATGTTATTCTAATAGGAGAGTTACGAGACATTGATACTATACAGCAGGCAATGATCATTGCAGATACTGGTCATTTGGTTCTTGGAACACTTCATACCTCGGATAGCATACAGACCATTAACCGGATTGTGGATGTTTTTCCCGCACATCAACAGAAACAGATAAGGGCGCAGCTTTCTTTTGTTCTTTCCGGAATAATCTCACAGCAATTCTTGCCGCGAAAAGAGAAAGAAGGAAGAGTTCTCGCGTCAGAAATATTGGTCGCGAATCCCGCTGTAAGGAGCATGATCAGGGAAGCGAAAGAGCATCAGATATATTCTATTATACAAACTTCACAAAAGATCGGTATGAGGACGATGAATCAATCCTTAGCCGAGCTTTATAAGGCCGGCGCGATAAGCGCGGAAGATGCCATGTCGAGATCGTTCGATGTGGATGAACTTTCTAAACTTCTCGGATAAATGTCAGGAGATGATGATAAAGTGAATTTTGATGAAACCAAAGAAAAGAAGAAGCTGGGAGATATACTGATATCAACCGGAGTTCTTTCAGAAGATCAACTTCAGAGGGCGCTTGAATATCAAGCGAGAGAAAGCGGGCTGATAGGTGAAATTCTGGTTAAGCTTGGATATGTGAAAGAAAGAGATATTGTCCAGGCCTTGACGGTTCAATACGGGTTTCCTTACCTGCCGTTGGAGAACTATGAACTTAAAAAACAGATAGTTACGATAGTTCCTGAAAATGTAGCCAGGCAATACAGTATAGTACCACTGGACATAATGGGTGACATTCTTAGCGTTGCTATGTCTAATCCTCTGAACACGAAAGCCATTGAAGATATCGAGATGATAACCAAGAAGAAGATACAAGTTTTTATCAGCACAGTTACGGCAATACAGGACGCTTTGAATAAACTGTACGAATAGATATGGGATCTGTGGAAGGATAGTTTATGGCATTATCTCTTACGAAGAAGATTTGCGATCTTTTGGTTAAAAAGAACCTCGTTACAGAGGATGACCTGAAAAAAGCCTGGGGGATATGTTCTAAAAAAGGCGGCAGTCTCAGTGATGTTCTCGTCGGCCTTAATGTCGTCTCCAAGGACGACATGATGACAGCTATTTGCGAAGAGTTAGGATTCCCTCCTATAAAATTGTCGAGTTTTCATGTCGATGAAGATCCTCTGAAAATAATCCCTAAAAAAATATCGGTAGCGTATCAGATACTCCCTATATCTCATACCGGTAATCAGCTTACGGTTGCGATGGTCGATCCCCTCAATATCATGGCTCTGGACGATCTAAAAGCCGTTACCAGTATGGATATTAGTCCGGTAATGGCGGCAGAGGATGATATGCAGGACGCCATACGCAGGTATCATGAAAAAACGGCCAATGAAGAGATAAATACCATAGTAGAAGACATTGAAAGCGCCAAAATGGAAATGGTCTCCGATGAAGATGAGGATATTCCTTCCGGAGATCTTTTGCGTATTACCGAAGAAGCTCCCGTTGTGAAACTTACCAATATGCTCCTGGGAAGAGCGGTAAAGGAAAGAGCCAGTGATATTCTTGTAGAACCTATGGAAGGTGAGACAAGGATAAGATATAGAATAGACGGGGTGCTGCATGTTAGTTACAATCCTCCTAAAAAGTTTCATCAGGCTCTGGTGTCTCGTCTTAAGGTAATGTCAGGTCTTGATATTACGGAAAGACGTCTTCCTCAGGACGGGCGGTTCAGGATAAAGATAGAAGACAGAAAAATTGATTTTAGGATCTCCACTGTACCATCAAGTTTCGGCGAAAAGGTAGCTCTTAGGATATTGGATAAGGAACAGGCCATGATAAATCTTGATAGGTTGGGTTTCGAGGAAAGAGATAGTAAGAAGGTAAAAGAAGCATGCGAAAAACCCCATGGGATGGTACTGGTTTGCGGTCCAACAGGATGCGGGAAGACTACTACATTGTATGCCGCTGTTAACCATATTGATGATCCTACGAAAAATATCATAACAGTTGAGGATCCGGTTGAATATGAGATGAAGGGGCTGAATCAGGTTGCCGTAAACGAAGAAATTGGGCTTACTTTCGCGGGTACTCTTCGGTCTATTTTAAGACAGGATCCTGATGTGATAATGGTTGGAGAGATAAGGGACTTTGATACTCTGGATGTCGCTATAAAGTCCGCGCTTACAGGACATCTTGTTCTTAGTACACTTCATACCAATACCGCCGCGGGATCGGTCATAAGAATGACAAATATGGGGGTGGATCCATTCCTTATAGCAGCCTCGGTAGAACTTGTCGCGGCGCAGAGACTTTTGAGAAAATTGTGTCCCGAATGCAGGGAATCTTATATGCCGTCCAAAGATATTGCTGAAAAATTTAAACTTTTTGATAAGGATAAAAAGATAAGAAAGATCTACCGTCCTAAGGGATGCAAGAGGTGTGCTAATTCCGGATATCAGGGAAGAATAGGTATAATCGAATGCATGAAAATGTCTCCCGGCGTAAAAGGACTCATATTTGATAGAGCGCAGGAATTTGAGATAGAAAAGATAGCTAGAAAAGAAGGCATGATTACTCTTAGGGAGAATGGAATAGAGAACGTATTGGAGGGGAAGACCTCTTTGGAAGAGGTCTTGAGGGTTACGATTGAAAACAGGGAAGAATAAATATCTAGGGGAGGAAAAGGGATGGATATATCCCTAAGAGAACGTATCTTAAAGGAACTTTTGGACGGAGGACTCGTCGAAAAGGAACGGATAGATACTCTTTTGGACAAGATCCAGGAAGAGACCGACGGTGACATAATCAATATGTTTACCGAGAGCGGCATGGTTTCTGACAAGGACTTACTAACTATAGTAAGCCGCGTGATGGGCGTCCCTTTTATCGATGTTTCTAGGATGGCCCTTGATCCGGAAGTTATGGAGACCATCCCGGAAAAGTTATTGAGAAGGCATCTGATCTTGCCGTTATCGAAGATAGGTAAGGATCTTACCCTGGTAGTCGCTAATCCCGCCGATGTTCTTGCGATAGATGACATAAGGACTATATCGGGATCGGGATGTACTGTCAAACTTGTGTTATCCACTCGAAAGGATATCCAGGAGGCTCTAGATAATTTTTATAAAACTGAGGAAGAAAGCCTGACCGAGATAATTACTGACGAGAATACAGAAGACGAGTCTGAAGTTGAATTTATATCGAATACCGATGATGCTGATATAACGGAAATAGCAAAAGAGAGTAAAGCGGCGCCCACAATAAAAATGGTGGATTTGATCGTGAGTGAGGCGCTTAAGAAAAATGCCAGTGACATACATATAGAACCTCAAGAAAAAAGCCTTAGAGTAAGACACTACTGTCTCGTTGTTTAAAAAATACTTCTTGTAACTTATGACAAAACTTGCAGTTATATTAAAAAAGACTTTTTTCGACTTGAAATCGATTTTATACTATGACCATTCCAGTAAT
>Ga0075122_10000043_pt1 | contig 94256 bp, 128 predicted proteins | sample AntAceMetag02UKB_FD_69790 | JGI IMG/M metagenome (GOLD analysis project Ga0075122, IMG submission 69790) | Saline lake microbial communities from Ace Lake, Antarctica - Antarctic Ace Lake Metagenome 02UKB | ecosystem: Environmental > Aquatic > Non-marine Saline and Alkaline > Saline | place... | reverse complement strand
TTGTGCGCTTAAAACGATTTTCATAGTTATTTTAATTTTTTAATTTTTATAAATGTTTTGTAATATTCTGATTTGGGCGCTTTTTTTCCTTTTTTTATCAATTAAAAACCTATTTAAACCCCAATATCCTAATTGTCTTGTCTAACTTCGGTTAGATCTTCTGATTTCGGTCAGATGTTGGAAGATGAAAAACTTCGGTTCGTAGTCTTCCTTTTTTTTATAAAATTCAATAAACTCCCACCTTTTTTAACAAAAAGTTCAATGACCGGCCGGAACGCTTTTTTAATTTCAGTTAATTATAAAAATAGCTAAATCTTAAGAGAAATATGAAAAATAAGTTTGCATGGTTTTCATTGATTTCTTTAATGGTATCTTTTATTTTATTCTTTATTTCTGCAATATTCCTTAAAATCCCCGAAGGTAGCCATAATGTGACATTCATGGTTTTAATTACAATTATGTTGACTATAATTATGTTAATTTTTGTTTTATTAGGGATAATTTTAATAATAATCTCTTTAGTCAAAAAAGAAAATTTATGGGTTTCAATACCGATTATAATTTTAAGTGGACTTGTAACGTATTTTTTTGCATTTATTTCGTGGAGATAATCTAGACTCCCACCTTTTTTAACAAAAAGTTCAATGACAATTCCGAGCGTATTTTTAATAATTTTAAATAACCTCCTTTCCTAATCAATTCATGGAAAAGAAATGGTTTGTATATATTCTTGAATGTCAAGATGGTTCATATTATACTGGAGTTACAAATGACGTGGACAAAAGAATGCAAACTCACGAGAAAGGAAAAGGGAGTAAATACGTCAATCAAAAAGGATTCAAAAAACTACTTTATGCTAAACCTGCAAAAGACAAATCAGATGCATGTAAAGCAGAATACAAAATAAAACAACTACCAAGAAATAAAAAATTAAAATACTTTACTAACTAAATTTTTCTTTTACTAAATTAATCATGATATTAAAAATTTCTTCTTTACTTTTCAAAATACCTTTCATTCTTAATTTTAATTGTAGTTCTTTAATTTTTTCTTCATGGTTTCCAGTAATCATGAATTAAGTAAAATCAAATTTATTTTTAAATTTTATTGTTCAATAATATAACAATATAATAGAAACAAAATTTATTTAATAGCTTTACTTACTTCCAAAACAACTCGCTTATCAAAGGGATCGGGGATAATATAATCTTCTCTTCTTTCATTCCCAACAATTTCAGCAATAGTTTCTGCAGCTGCAATTTTCATTTCTTCAGTAATCTTTTTAGCTCGAGAATCTAAAGCTCTCCTAAAAATTCCCGGAAAAGCCAAAACATTATTAACCTGATTAGGAAAATCACTTCGACCAGTTGCAATAATTCTAGCTCCAGCTTCCTTAGCTTCAGGAGGCATAATTTCTGGTTCAGGGTTAGCCAAAGCAAAAATAATTGAATCTTTATTCATTGTCTTAACCATTTCTGAACCCAACAAACCAGCAAGACTAACTCCCACAAAAACATCAGCCCCAACAATTGCCTCTACCAATGAACCTTTCTCATTATCCAAATTAACCAAAGCAACTTCTTCTTTATATTTATTAGAATTATCTCGACCAGAATAAACAGAACCTTTGCTATCAACTAAAATCAAATTTCGAATTCCATATTTAATTAACAACTTCGAAATTGCAATACCTGCAGCCCCAGCACCATTAACAACAACTTTAATTTCTTCTACTTTTTTATCAACAATTTTTAAAGCATTTATGAGTCCAGCCAAAACAACAATTGCAGTACCATGTTGACCGTCATGAAATACTGGAATATCAAGTTCTGCCTTTAATCTTTCTTCAATTTCAAAACAACGTGGCGCAGAAATATCTTCCAAATTTATTCCTCCAAAAGCAGGTGAAATTCTTTTTACAGTCTCAATAATCTCTTCTGTATCTTGCGTATTCAAAACAATTGGAACAGCATCAATATTTGCAAATTCTTTGAACAGGATGGCTTTCCCTTCCATTACGGGCAAAGAGGCTTCAGGTCCTAGGTTTCCCAGACCCAAAACGGCAGACCCATCAGAGACAACAGCAACCATATTGCCTTTTGATGTGTATCTGTAAACATTTTCTTTATCTTCTTTAATTCTCAAACAAGGCTCAGCAACTCCAGGACTATAAGCTAAAGACAACTCTTCTTTATTTTTCACACTAACTTTTGATTTAACAGAAAATTTTCCTTTATTTTCTTCATGTAATTTTAATGATTCTTTTTTATAATCCATAATGAATAAAGAAAAGTTTAGTTTAAAAATAATTCCAATTACTGCCAAGAACTATTAAAAAATTGCAGTTGTTTTATTCAATTAAGAAAAGAATCTTTTAAAAACAAAAAATAAATCAACACAAAGTCCCAAAACACCAATTGCAATAATTAGTTTAATTGCCCAAGGATTCATTTTTTTATGTTTGAGTCTACGAAGTCCAAACCAAATTAAAAAAACAAAAACAAAAATTCCAAATATGTCATAAAATTCTGGTTCTAAAAAAATCATTCTTTTTTCACTTCAATTAATTTCATTCCATCCATGTAGGGCTGTAAAACTTTCGGGATATTAATTGAACCATCTTTATTTTGATTGTTTTCCATTATTGCAATCATCAATCTAGGTAATGCAAGTCCAGACCCATTCAAAGTGTAAACTAATTTTCTTTCATTCTTTTCATCCACATAATATGTTTTCATTCTTCGAGATTGATAATCGGTGCAGCTCGAAACAGATGAAGTTTCCATATATTTTTTCAAGTAAGGAGACCAAGTTTCAATATCATAAGTAATGGATTCTTTAGTTCCTTGATCCCCCGAACATATCAACAAAACTCTGTAAGGAATTTCTAATTTTTTTAAAAGTTCTTCTGCACTTTTCATCATGAAATCTAATTCTTTTTGATTCTCTTCAGGTTTACATAAGGTTACCATCTCCACCTTGTCAAATTGATGTAATCTAAATATTCCTGGAGTTTCACTGCCGTGTCTTCCAGCTTCTGTTCTGAAGCAAACAGTGTGTGAATAATACTGTTTAGGTAATTCTTTTAAAGCCATAGAAGATTCCCTGTGGAGATTTGTTAGAGTCATTTCGGCTGTTGGGATCAAATAAAATCCTTCCCGAGTTTTATACATATCTTTGTCAAATTTTGGTAAATGTCCAGTTCCTTCAGCAGTTTTTTCATTAGCTAAAAGAGGGGAAATTATTTCAATTCTTCCAGTTTTATAATGATAATCCAACATAAATTGAATGGCAGCACGTTGTAATCTTGCAAGTTCTCCCCTAAAAATAAAAAATCCAGAACCAGTTATTTTGGTTGCTGTTTCAAGATCAAGGCCACCAATTTTTTTACCAATTTCAACATGGGAAAGAGGTTTTACAATTTTGGGTTTTTCTCCCCAATTTTTAATTTCCTTATTATCTGATTCATCTTTTCCAATTATAACCCTATCATCTAATAAATTTGGAAGTCCAAGCATAATTTTTTTTAATTCTTCTTCAATTTGAATTTCATCTTCTTTTATTTTAGTCATTTTATCAGAAATTTTTTTGGCTTCTTTCTTAAATATCTCTGCAACATCGTCTTTATTTTTTATTGCTTCATTTATTTTTTTAGAAATTTTATTCCTTTCAGCACGAAGATTATCGGCCTGGTATTTCATTTTTCTCCAAGACTCATCTTTTTTTATAGCTTCATCCAATTGTTTTAATAATTCTTTATCCCCTCTACGAGAATAATTCTCTTTAACAAGTTCAGGATTATCTCTAATCAAATTAATATCTATCATAAAATACTTAATTTTTACATACTTATAAATTTTGGTAATATGAGAAAATTTAAAAGCATAAACATCCAATTAAACACATGGCAGAGGTGATTAGTTTTGGATCAAGCATATTAGAAGTTTATCATTTGTTTATTTCAATGTTACCTTTTTGGGCAAAAAACTTTGTAAATTTATTTTTAATTGCAATAGTAATTTTTATTTATGCAGTATTTATTTGGAAATTTTATAGATTTATTTCAAAAAAAAATATTTTAGAATTAAATTTAAAAAAATATAATAAATCAACTTATCCCGCAGTAGAAAAAACAATGGGGGGAATCTATTATTTTCTAGAATATTTAATTTTGCTTCCAATTTTAGTTTTCTTATGGTTCGGGGTGTTTACTCTTTTCTTAGTTTTACTAACAGAAAATTTAGATTTGAACACTTTGTTAATTATTTCGGCAACAATTATTGTTGCAATAAGATTAGCAGCCTACTATAAAGAGGATCTAGCAAAAGACCTCGCAAAATTATTACCATTTACACTTTTGGGAGTTTCATTAACTCAAAATACAATGTTTTCTTTCTCAAAAATACTAGGGCAAATTGCAGGATTGCCCCAATTTTTTAATCACATAATAATCTATTTATTATTTGTAATGTGTATAGAATTCATCTTGAGATTATTTGATTTTTTCTTTATTACAAGTGGTATTCCGACAGATGAAGAAGTGAAGGAAGATTAAAAATAAATAAATTCTTTTAAGTCCACAGTATAATGGGGGGCACGGGGAATGAATATCAGTTTTTTTCAACATTTGGATGTTCATGACCTTTTTTCAGAATATCTTTTAGCATTTTAATATGTTTTCTTCTTTCAAAAGAATAATCTTCATCTCCAGTGTTTGAGTGTTTAATCATTTTTGCAACATATTCTCCCCCCAAGAAATGGGGTGTTAAAATATAATTAGCTCCAACCTTGTATAGTTCAAGTGCATCCTCAATACTATGGGCACGAAGAATAATAACTGCGTCTTTATTGACTTTTCTAAGGGCTTCAATTAGTAATTTGTTTGTTTCAATATCGGGTATTGTTGAAATTGCCAAATCTAATTTCTTTAATGGCAAATCATCTAAAAATTCTAAGTCATAAACATCCCCATATATTGCAGGAACTCCAAATCTTTTTAATTTATTAATTGTATCTGGATTAAAATCAACAACAAGATATTTCTTATTTATTTTTTTTAAAGTATTAAGGATACTAAATCCAATCCTATTATATCCAAATAAAATGGTATCATAATTAGTTTTGAATTTTTGTTTTCTTTTTGTTTGCTTTTTTTCAAAAAAAGTTAAAAAACGAGACATTTTTCTATAAAATAAACTAGAATAAATAATCATATAACTTGATAAAAGAATTGTGATAATCATTGTCAAAATCATAATATTTAATTCACGAGGTAAAATATGCCCAACTGAAAGCCCAACACCCAAAACAATTAAAGAAAATTCAGAAATTTGTCCAAGGGTAGTCCCAACAAGGAAATTGTTTCTTTTTGTAAATCCAAACCATTTCATTAAAAGCATTAAAATTAATGGTTTAAAAATCAAAGCAATTAAAGATAAAACAACAGCACTAACAATTATTGTTCCCAAATCTGAAATTTGAATCTTCAAACCCAAAATAATAAAGAAGATTATCAAAAAGAAATCCCGCAGAGGTCTAATTTTTGAAGATATTTCTGTAGCATATTGGCTAGAAGACAAAATAACTCCCGCAATTAATGCACCAATTTCCATTGAGAAACCAATATAATCAAATAATGCTGCTAAAACAAAACACCAACAAATTGAAAATAAAAATAATAATTCTTGTGATTTTGCAATACTTTTCATGGCTCGGGGAAGAACATAATAGCCAATAACAAATAATATTCCAATCAAAACAACACCCCGAATAATTCCCTCTAATCCTAATAAATTATTAGCTCCACTTCCCCCAATGGAAGAAATAAACATCAATACCCCAATAGCCACCAAATCTTGAATAATTAAAATTCCAATAGAAATTTTACCAAATAAAGAATCTAATTGTTTCTTATCTGACAACAATTTCATAATAATAATGGTGCTAGAAAATGCAAGACCAATACCAAAATATGCAGAAACAATCGAACTAAAACCCAAAATAAATTTAGCGATAATGAATGTAGCTCCAAAAGTTGCAATTATTTGTCCCAATCCAATCAATAATGAAGAAATACCAATCTCTTTGATTACCTTGGGATTCAAATGTAAGCCAACAATAAAAAGCAAAAAAGCAATTCCAAATTCAGAGAAAATTTCAATCAATCCTGTCGAATCACCCATCTTTAATAAAAAAGGACTAATTATAATCCCGGCTATAATGTAACCAATGATAATTGGCTGATTTAACTTCCTAACAATGTAGGACATAATGAAAGCAACAAACAAAATTATTGCTAACTCTATAAATATATTTTCCATCTAAAACCTCTTAGGATTATTAAATAAAATTAGTATAAAAAGGTTTTTAAACCAATATCATTATAATCCATTATAATAAACTTGAATTAACCAAAAAATGCCAAAAGTAAGAATAAAATTAAACTCGGAAAATATAGAAATGTTAAACAAAATCTGTGATTCAATCAAAGATTTAGCTAAAAAATCAGGGATAACAATTTCTGGTCCAGTTCCATTACCAACTAAAAAATTAAAAGTAACAACTAGAAAATCTCCATGTGGGGACGGGACAGCAACTTTTGATAGGTTTGAAATGAGAATTCATAAAAGATTAATCGATTTACCTGCTAATGAAAAAGTACTTCACCACATAATGAGGATGCAAGTGCCCAAGTCTGTAAATATTAAAATTGAAATGAAAGATTAAATTTTATTTAATATTTTTAAAAAATAATATTTTTTTTTATCAAATCTAATCCCCCATTTTCATATGAAAAAGGATTCATATTTTAAATCTTCATGTACCAATTTTTATTTTTAGATTGTTTTAGTCCAATTGATTCCGCAAACTTATCATAGATTTGTAGGGCTTTTTTCAAAGGTAAATGAATTCTTTGATCTTTTCCCCAAGGTTTAGTCTATTGATTATTATTTGCACTTTCAACCCCAATTCGATTAAATCCATTCCCCTCACCAAACTTAGAAACTACTTCAAACAAGGATTTCTTCCAATGAAAAGGACTCAAACCCGTCTGAGGTAAAGTTGCAATCACTTTCCTTTCCCGTGCCTTTTCTTTTCCCAAAACTCTTTTATTCACTCCCTGAAATGCATTTATCAAATTTCCAATAAAATCATAATTTTTAGTGAAATTTTCATCAACCTTATTATAAACCTCCCATAAGTTAAAAGCATCCTCTGAATTAGAATTAAAAAAGAATCTCCAATAATAATGTCTTATTTTTTCAATATCATCAACTCTTTCTCCAAAAACCTCTTTTAAATCTTTGAATGAATAATTATGAACGAGGTCATTGTGTGATCTTTTGGCAGCCCAAAATAAAACTTTTTTTCCAAAAAAACTTTCAACTTTCTTCGAAGGAAGATGACCAATCATAGAAGTCAGTGAATCATTCAAAGAGTAATGATCTAGTGTTTTCAATTTAAAATCTTTTGGAGGTTCTAATTTAATTTTCTTCAATCTTTCCTGCAAAGACTTTCCACAATTCGAGTGATTTAAATTTCCAATACATTCTGGATTTTCATTATACAATTCTCTTAATTTTTCAGCCAATTCCATAAAATTTTAATTCAAGAGATATTTATATAACTTATTCAATTAACCATTATGAAGTTACAAATATAAAAGTTTATAAGCTTGGAGTTACTCCCATAATTATGTTTATGGTAGAAGATTATCTAAAAAATGCAAAAGAAAATGAAATTATTTTTAGAAACATCCTTGATGAATTTGGCATTAAGAATAAAGAAAATAGTTTAGATGAGATATATAAAAAATATTCTTTGGGGGATAGAAATGGTATTTTTACTATTTTAAATTTCAAAACGGGCCCACAAGAAGAAACTTTAGAAAAAATATCTGCTGGCGAAGCAATATTCTCAAGTCAAAACATATCTTTTCTTTCTGGATTTGGAGCAACAAGAAAATATAAAATTAATAAAGATAGTTCTGTTGAATATATCGAAAATACTAATGTTTGGATGAGTTAATAATTAAAATCTTTCCACAAAACCATTATAAATCCCAAACTTCTTTTATTTAAAGAGGTGTATAATGAAAGACAAAAAAACTGCTTTTGTAATTCCATTTAAAGAATTAACAATTAAAGATATACCATTTGCTGGAGGTAAAAATGCTTCACTTGGAGAAATGTATCGTGAACTTGGAAAAAAAGGAATAAAAATTCCAAATGGATTTGCGGTAACAGCATATTCATATAATTATTTTTTGGAAAAAGCAAATATTAAAACAGAAATAGAAAAAATTCTTTCCACACTTAAGACAAAAGACACAAGAAATCTAATGGCCCATGGGAAGAAAATTAGAAATACAATTCTAAAGGCAGAAATTCCAGAAGAAATTCAAAAAGAAATAATTTCAAATTATAAAAGATTATCCAAACAATATGGTGAAAAATACACTGATGTTGCAGTAAGGTCATCCGCAACAGCAGAAGATTTGCCCGATGCATCATTTGCAGGACAACAAGAAACTTTTTTGAATATACGTGGAGAAAAGGCAATTTTAGAAGCCTGTAAAAAATGTTTCGCTTCTTTATTTACCAATAGAGCTATTTCTTACAGGGAAGATAAGGGATTTAATCATTTTGACATAGCTTTATCAATTGGTATCCAAAATATGGTTAGAAGCGATTTATCTTCATCTGGAGTGATGTTCTCAATTGATACTGAATCAGGATTTAAAGATGCAGTTTACATTACTGGAATTTATGGTCTTGGTGAAAATATTGTTCAAGGAGCAGTAAATCCAGATGAATTTTATGTGCATAAACCAACTTTGAAAAAAGGATATAAATCTATTATTTCAAAAAAAGTTGGAGATAAAAGAATTAAAATGATTTATAATTCTAAAGGACCAAAACCAGTTAAAAATATTCCAGTTTCCGAAACACTTAGACATAGTTTTTGTATAACTGATGAAGAAATTTTAACATTGGCAAGATGGACAGTAATAATTGAAGAACATTATAATAAACCAATGGATATGGAATGGGCTAAAGACGGTAAAACCGGGCAATTATTTATAGTTCAGGCAAGACCAGAAACAGTTCAAAGTCAAAAAGATGTGAACATATTAGAAGAATATATTCTTAAAGATAAAGGAGAAATTTTAGCAGTAGGAAATAGTGTTGGTGCAAAAATTGGATCTGGGAAAGTCCGAATAATAAAAGATGTATCTGGAATTCATGATTTCAAAAAAGGAGAAGTTCTTGTAACAGAAATGACTGATCCAGATTGGGAGCCAATTATGAAAATAGCGTCGGCGATTGTTACAGATAAGGGTGGAAGAACTTGTCATGCCGCAATAATTTCAAGAGAACTTGGAATTCCAGCAATTGTTGGAACAAATAATGCAACAGAGAAATTAAAAAATAAAGAGCTGGTAACTGTTTCTTGCGCAGAAGGAGAAAAAGGTTTTATTTACAAAGGAAAATTAAAATATGAAATCAAAAAACATAATCTTGGAAAAATACCAAAAACAAAAACAAAAATAATGATGAATTTGGGAACCCCAGAAAGAGCATTTGAACAAAGTTTTATACCAAACGAGGGCGTGGGTTTAGCAAGAGAAGAATTTATAATTAATTCACATATAAAAATTCATCCAAACGCTTTAATAGATTTTAATAAATTAAAGGACAAGAAAGTAAAACAAAAAATTGAAGAAATAACAAAAGGATATAACGATAAAAAACAATTCTTCGTCGACAAATTGGCAGAAGGGATAGGAATGATTGCAGCTGCATTTTATCCAAAGGATGTAATTGTTAGAACATCTGATTTTAAAACAAATGAATATAGAAATTTAATTGGTGGAAAAAATTATGAACCAAAAGAAGATAACCCCATGATCGGTTGGAGGGGAGCTTCAAGATATTATGATAAAAAATATCAAAAAGCATTTGAGTTAGAATGTTTAGCATTCAAAAAAGTAAGAAATGAGTTTGGGTTAAAAAATGTAAAAATAATGATTCCCTTTTGTAGAACCATAGAAGAAGGAAAAAAAGTTCAGACAATAATGGCAAAATATGGTTTGAAGAGGGGAAAAGATGGATTAGAAATTTATGTTATGTGTGAAATTCCAGCAAATATAATTCTTGCTGACGAATTTAGTGAAATTTTCGATGGATTCAGTATAGGGTCAAACGACTTAACTCAATTAACTTTAGGGCTTGACAGAGATTCAGAAATTATTGCACACATTGGTAATGAAAAAAATCAAGCAGTAAAGAAATTTATTTCTGAAGTTATTAAAAAAGCTAAGAAAAACAAAAAGAAAATTGGAATATGTGGGCAAGCACCGTCAGACTTCCCAGATTTTGCACAATTTTTAGTAAGAGAAGGGATAGATTCTATTTCTCTAAATCCAGATACAATTATTAAGACAACTTTGAAAATAGCTGAACAAGAAAAGAAATTGAAGAATAAAAGAAAATAATTTTCACAAATTTTAAAAACTCCATTCCAATAATAATAAAATGAAAAAGAGAAAAAATAATATTCCAATAATTATCGCAACTGTAGTTATTGCAATTTTAATCATTGTTCTTACAATATTTTTTCTAAAGGGCTCAGATAATTCTAATGATTCAAATAAAGTAAAAATTGAAACAAACTATGGAGACATTGTTATAGAATTGTATGGGGATATGCCCCTAACTGTTGGAAATTTCAAAAACTTGATAGAACAAGGAACATATGATGGAGTAATATTCCATAGAGTAATTGACGGATTTATGATTCAAGCAGGGGATCCTACTGGGACTGGTTTTGGAGATCCAAACATAGCTCAAATACCAGATGAATTTACTCATGCGGGGGGGAATAATAATGCTAGAGGAACAATTTCAATGGCAAACGCTGGACCAAACACTGGTTCAAGTCAATTCTTCATAAATTTAGTTGACAATAATTTTCTCGATGGAAAACATCCAACTTTTGGAAAAGTAATAGAAGGAATGGATGTAATTGATCAAATTGCAAAAGTACAAAAAGGTGCAAATGACCGGCCAATAGAAGATATTATAATGATTAAAGTTAGTTTAATTTAATATTTATTTTTCCAATATTTATCAAAAATAGAAGTTATTTTTTTATTATATTTTGGTAAACAATCCCAATTACTATAATTTTTATTTAAAAAAAATTCGTAATATGAAATTAAATTTGCTTGAACTTCATCTACAATTTTAAATTCAGCATAAATTTCTTGATCTCTCATTTTTTGTTCAAATTCAACATAATCTTTTTTATTAATATTTTTAAGAAATTCATTTATTTCTATTTTATAATCTTCATTTAAATAATATAATCCATGAACAATTTCATGTTGTTTATTTTGTTTTTCTTTAAACAAAGAAGAAATAACAAAAAAATCTTGCTTACCTATTTTATCAACTTCATTCAATAATTCTTTTTCTTCTCTACTCAAGGGATCAAATTTCCCTTCAAAAAAAGGAGAAAAAACATAACTTGGAATATCAAATCCCCCAACAAGTTTTGAAAATTTTGCATCTAAATTTCTTCCTTCTTCAGTATTATTTTTGAACCATCTTTCAAATTGTTTCTGAGTAAAAACTTTTCCTTGAAATCGTGGATTCTCATAATGAGCATAAAACCTCATAAAAACAGCCCCCATTCTTTTTCTTTTTAGAAATCCAACATAAAATAAATCATCAGAAATTTCTCTTAACTTCATAATAATAAATAACAAAGATGACTTAAAACATTAATTGTTTTCAAATAAAACCTTCACAACATTAGTTGCATAACTTCCTTTTCCTAATTCAAAAGATAAAACGAGTTTCTTTTTACCTTCATTCAATTCATCTTCCTTTTCATCCAAAATTTTTAAATTTTTAATTGAAGTTTTAACTTTTCTCATAACTTCTTGAGGTTTAAGCGTTGGTGAAGAACTCATTCTAAAATCGTCTAAAGAAATTTCATCTTTTTTCAAAATTTTTAAAACAATTTTTCCCCAATTTTCCCTTAATTCAGAATCAAAACTAATCAAAGGTAATTCGGTATATTTGTCAAGTTCTTCTTGAGAATACAAGCAAGAAATCATTTCATTAAACATATAAGATTGGTAAGCATTAACAAACATCATTCTTAATTTTTTTGGTAAAAGGGATATGGCCCCCAAATAATCGTTCTTATATTTGAAAATATATTCAAGCATTCTTTTTTCATTTCTCAACCAATCAGGACAAAGAGAAATTATATTTTCTAAATCCGATTCATTCATATGTTCCTTAACATAATTAACAAATTCTACCATTTCTAGTTTTGGGTTGGGTGGAGAACTCAAAATAATTTCAAAAAATGCAAGTTTAAATTCACCTTTTATTAAATATTTTCCAACCAAGTGATTATTATTGGCATAACCAAATCTTTGAGAATCAAAATAATTCAAAACCCCTTTTTCTTGTATTCCGCCTAATCTCTCCTGAACTTTCAAAATTTCTTTTTCTCCCAAATCTCTAACTGTAACAACAAACTTATTTCCTAAATTATCTCCTAAATTCAATCTAGAAGGAAAATTACCCAAAAATTCCAAATTCATTTCTTCAAATTTTTTATTAAAATATTGCAAATCTTCTTCCCAGTTTTTTCTTAACCTTTTCATAGAAATGAGTTGGGTAGTAACTGCTGCTCTGTCCTTAGTTCCTGCAAAATGAATATTTCTAATTTGAATTTTAAAAATTCTACAAATTTCTTCAATTGCTTTTTGAGTTGTATAATCTTTTTTAGTTAATTTGAAATAATAAAAATTTAAATTGTCAGATTCTGAAGGTTTTTTCTTTAATTTTTCCAAATCATAAAGTTCATTTACAATAAAATCTTCACAAATTTGTTTTATTTTCATAAAACTGAAATATGAATCCAGTTTATATGGTTATTTATTTTATTTCTTTTTTAGGGTAACATATATTTTTAAATAGGAAACTTATGATTGTTGTATGGGACAATTTTATTCTTCACAAACAGAGATTCTCTTTAAAGAAGAACCATACCAATCAAATTTTTTAGATAATTTGAAATATTCTCAAAAAAAAATTCAGGAATTAAAAAAAAATTTAATTGATCCAACATATCAATTCAAATTATTCAAAAAAAATCCTTCTCAATTAGAGTTAGGATTAAAATTTTCATAAAAAAAATCCTAAACTTTTTAAATTAAGATTTCTTAAAGAAAACATGACAAGAGTAAAATTAGAAACAAACTATGGTGACATGATAATTAATCTTTACAAAGACATGCCAATTACTACTGGGAATTTTATAAAATTAATCAAAGAAGGTATTTATGACAAGACGATTTCTCATAGAGTAATTGACGGATTTATGATTCAAGCAGGGGATCCTACTGGGACTGGTTTTGGAGATCCACACATACCCAACATTCAAGATGAATTTACACATGCAGGTGGAAATAAAAATATTCGTGGAACACTTTCAATGGCAAATGCAGGACCAAATACGGGCTCTAGTCAATTTTTCATAAATTTGGTTGACAATGGCTTTTTAGATGGAAAACATCCAACTTTTGGCAAAGTAATTGAAGGGATGGACGTGGTAGATAAAATTGCCAAAGTTCCAAAAAACGCAAATGATAAACCCCTTGAAGAAGTCAAGATAATTAAAGCAATGATTCTAGAACAATAATTTAGAATAAGTAAAATTTCTCCAAAAATCTCCACAAACTTTATATAACAAAACATTCTAATCCCAACATGGAAAAAGACATCGGAAAACTAACAAAGAATGATACAACAGATATTATTCTACGAATCGATGACTTTGCTGATAAGAGAGGATTCACTATCCGTGAATTTGTGACTTCAGAAAGATATACTGGTTTCACAAAATCAGGAGTTAGAATTTTAGCTAAAGACTGGCCAAAATTCAAAGAAATGATAAACTCTATTGAAGATAGTGACATGGTGGGGGAAACTCCAGAGGAAGTTCCAGCAGAACAAGCAACTTTAGATGAAGCACCTGCAGAAACACCAAAAGAAGCTCCAGCAGCAGAAAAAGCTCCCGTTGAAGCTGCTAAAGAAGAACTTCCAGATTACTAAGCAAAGTTATTAACAACTTTTTATTCTTATTTTTTATTTTTTTATAAAAAGGTTTTACCCCAGTTCTATTCAAATTCGCTTTGTTAACTTCTCAAACTTCAAATATATACTCAATTCAAAAAAGTATTAACTAAAAATAAATTTAAATCAAATTAACAATAAAGAATTTCTAAATATTTTCTTCCTTCTTTTTAAAAAAATTATTCTTCCATTGGTTCAGAAGCTAAAAATGACCACCAAGGTTTTCTTACATCTAAAAGTTCACCAGTTTCAGAATCAACTTGAGCTTGAACATTCATTCTTGATCTAAACAATCCCAAAATTCTTGATTCTCTCTGTGTCTTTATTTCATATGCCATTCTTGTTTGATTTCCAAGTCCAACTTCCTTAAGTTCAAGGGTACAATTTAAAGATTCATTACAAGTTTTTAATCTCAATCTTTGCAAAGCAGTTTCAGAAGCAACATTTGGCATAATTTTAATTTCTGCATTCCTCCCATTGGATAATTCTGCATAAATTTTTGTCCCATCTTGAACCCTTTCCTGTGTAAAACTAAAATTAGATCTCGCTGAAACTCCTTCAACTTCTAAATTATATCTATTATTCTCTTGTCTTTGAATCATTATCTGATTTCCCATTTGATTAACATATCTCCCTTCTGCCATCATTCTCTGTCCAGGAAATTGTCCCCCTTCCAATCCTTGACCCGTTCCTTGTCCAGCAACCATCAATTCAGGATTTTCAATTCCAGTTCCAGGTTCATGAATCCCTTGTTGTGCCTGCACTAAAGCAAAAGATCCAATTAAAACAAATATAAAGAACACAAATAATATTTTTTTCATCATAAATTACCTTAAATATAAAACTAAAAAGATTATTTAAATCTTTATACTAATTTTTTCCAATTTCTAAATTATTTTTATCCAAATTAATAATCACTAATTTAGTTATGAATACACATCCAAAACATTTATAAAGTGTTATGAATAGATATTCATAAGTTAAAGTTACTTTAACAAATAAAATAAAATAAACTAGGAGAAAAAAACAAGATGGCAAATAAAGATGGAACAGGTCCAGAAGGAAAAGGCCCAAAAACAGGAAGACAAAATGGAAACTGTGGTGGAGCAAATCCTCAAGAAGATTCTTCAACTGAAAGAGGTTTTGGAAGAAGGCCCCGAGGAAGAGGAATGGGAAAAAACCAAACTGGACAAGGAAGAAAATCCCAAGACAATGAGTAAAATTATCAATAAATAACTGTAAGGGAATAAATTTATTTTTTATTTAATTCCCTTACTAAAAACATTAATAAATTCAAACAAACTAATATTAAAATGCCAAGACCATGTAAAAATAGAAGAGTAAGGGGAATACCCAATTCAAATTATTTCAAACCAGCGGGAGTTCCATTTTCTTCATTAAGCCAAGTAGAATTGGATATGGACGAATTTGAATCATTAAGATTAATTTACATAGATAATCTGCCCCAAGAAGAAGCTTCAAAAAAAATGCAAATTTCCCAACCAACTTTTTCTAGAATTTTAAAATCAACAATTAAAAAAATTTCTGATGCAATCGTAAATGGAAAAGCAATTAAAATAAAATGAAATTATTAATTGCTTTAAACGAAAATAAAGGGGTGTATTCAACCTTAAGCGAACATTTTGGACATTGTCCTTTTTTTGCAATTTATGAAATAGAAACAAAAAACTTAGAAATTATAAAAAATGAAATAGATCATTCAAATCAAAATTTAAATCCAGTAGAACAAATAATGAAATTTAATCCCGATATTGTTTTTTCTAAGGGAATAGGACAAAAAGCAATTAACTTATTTAATGAAAAAAAAGTGGAAATCAAAACAGGAGATTATTCCAATTTAAAAGAAGTTATTAAAAATATTAACAATCTTCAAAATTTGAAAAATGGATGTAAACATTAATGAAACATTCAATAACCAAAGCTGCAAAATCAATTTTAAATTCTTTACCTTTAATAGTTGGAACAATTCTACTTGTCAGTTTAATTTCTATGGCAATTCCAACAAATTTAATACTCTCAGTTTTCAAAAATAATCTTTTTCTTGATCCCTTGGTGGGAAGTATCTTTGGGAGCATTTTTGCAGGGAATCCAGTGGTAAGTTATATTTTTGCAGGTGAATTATTGAAACAAGGAATTAGTTTAATTGCTGTGACAGCTTTTATTGTATCTTGGGTAACTGTTGGAATAGTTCAAATTCCTGCAGAATCTGCAATTTTGGGAAAAAGATTCACCCTCATAAGAAATTTAACCGCATTTATTTTTGCAATAATCGTCGCCATATTAACAGTATTAATTTTGAATGTAATATAAAATGAAAATAAAAGAAAAAATAAAAAACCTTCCTGGAGTATGGAAATTCCTGATTCTAGTTATTTTAGTGTATATTTTTATTCTAATATTTAATTCAAATTTATTCTTGGAAAGTATAGAATTTTCTAAAAAAATCTTTTTGGATGTTGCATTAATCTTTGTTATTATTTTCGTTTTAATGGCTCTAAGTAATTATTTTATAACTCCCAAATTCATAATAAAACATCTAAAAGAAAGGGGAATCAAAAAATGGTTTTTCACCATTGTTGGGGGAATGTTATCTTCCGGGCCAATTTACATGTGGTATCCCTTATTGGGAGATTTAAAGAAAAAAGGATTGAGTGATGGATTAATAGCTTGCTTTTTATATAATCGAGCAATAAAAATTCCCCTCCTCCCAATAGCAATAACTTATTTCAGTTTAAAATATATAATTGTCCTAATAATAGTAATGATTATTTTCTCAATTATTCAAGGAATAATGTTAAATAAATTAATGAGAGAGAAAAAATAAAATGAAAATAGCAATAGCTTCAGAAGGAAAAAATCTTGATTCAGAAGTAAGTGAGAAAGGTGGAAGAGCCAAATATTATTTACTTTTTGAAAATAAAAAATTAATTGAAACTATAAAAAATCCATTTTTATCTGGCGGAGGAGCAGGTTGGTCAATTGCTTATATGTTGGCAGAAAAAGAAGTAAAAAAAGTAATTTCTGGAAAAGTCGGAGATAAAATGAAATCTGCATTAAAAGAAAAAGGTATGGGATTTGTAGAAGAACATAATAAAAAAATTTCTGAATTAATTTAATTAAATATTTTAATAAAAACCATCACTAATGCAAGAGAAACTCCAAGTAAGAATGCCCATAATGAATGCTTCTCCCCATTTTTTCTACCTTCAGGTAGCAAGTGGGATGAAGAAACATAAATTAAAACCCCAGATACAAATCCTAAAAGAAGTCCAAGTAAACTTGGATTCAATTTTCCCATGAGTGGATATGCCAAAAATGCTCCAACGGGGGTAGTAACAGCTGCGACTAAAAATGCATAGAACATAGCTTTTTTTCTTTTAACACCACCCTTAGTTAATACAGAAAATGTAATTACTCCCTCTGCAAACTCATGCAAAACAAGTCCGATACCAGTCAAAAATCCAGTTAAGATACTAACGCTAAATGTTATGGCATATATTGCTCCATCAACAAAAGAATGTATCCCAATCCCTTCAATGGCAGTTATACCGAAAGCTAAAGAATTTTTTTTCGTTTTATGCTTTATTACTTGATTACTAAAAAGCATAAATAAAAATCCAACTAAAGCAGCAAATCCAGCGTATGCATTCTTATTAATAGCTTGGGGTAAAGAAAAAATTAATGGAGTTGAAATTAATACTCCAGCAGCAAAGCAAATTAAATAAGATTTTGTTTTTTCTGCTAATTTTTTATGTTTAAAAACAGTAAAAATACCAATAGTATTAACTAATAAAGCAGAAAATGCAAAGATTGCAATCCATGAAAATGCGTTCATCATATTATTTTTTGTATTGATTAAGACTAATTCCAATACATAAAAAAAACAATAGTTTACTTTATATACCTTATTGATTTTAATTATCAATAAGATGAAAAGAAAAACTTGGCAAGGAAATGCAATTCAAAAAGAATTAGATAAAGTAGAAACATTTTTTACAGCAGAGGATTTACATAAAAAATTGAAAAAAGAAAAAATTGGAATTGCAACAATATATCGTTTTTTAAAAAAAGAAAAAAATAAATCACTATTTGAATATACTTGTAACAAAAAAAAAGTTTATTCAAAAGAAGATAAAAGTCATTGTCATTTTAGATGTGAAAAAACGGGAAAAGTTACCCATTTCAATATAGAATCTCTTGATTTTTTGAAAAATAAAATTCCCGGATCAATAAAAAGTTTTCAATTAGAAGTAACTGGTGTTTGTGATAATTGTTTAATTAAATCGCAAAATAAAAAAATATCTAAAAAGATTTCAGATGCAATAGTAAATGAAAATCAGTAAAAATTAAAAAAGATTAAATTACCTTCAATAAAAATTAACAGTTTCATTAAAATGAAACTCTTTTTTGATAAGTTTCAAAAATATGAAACATTCAGAAAAGTTTAAAAAGAAGAATTAATTATATTCAATTATGAAAAAGAGTCAGATAGCTTCACTCATTATTTCTAGCATATCCTTTATCTTATTAATTATCTTTTTGAGTTTACTTTTAGGTGAACATTTTCAAGTTGAAAGCTGTGGATGTCCCAAAATGATTAGTCAAAATTTTATTTTTCTTTTTATTTTTCTTTCAATTATTTTTATTGGGGGCCTAATATATTATTTACTTTCATTAAAGTTGGAAAAAAAGGAAAAAAAAGTAAGATTTAATGTGAAAACAATTATGAAATTTTTAGATAAAGATGAAAAAATGGTTTTGAATCAAATAAAAAAAGAAGAAATTTTACAATCTAGCATTCAAGGACTTTCAAAATTAAGAAAACATAGAGCAATTAAAAAATTACAAGAAAAAGAAATTTTAAAAATTAAAAAAATTAAGAATCAAAATAAAATAAAATTAAATGAAAATTTTGAATTAAAATGAAAAAAAAGATAAAATCACAAATAATTATAGTTGGAATTATTTTAATAGTATTAATTTTACTTTTTATACCCACAAAAAAACCCCAAACAAATGGGGTAGAAATTATAAAATGTATAGGAGAAAGAGCAACATTATACATCCAATTGGGATGTTCGCATTGTAAAACTCAAGAAGCATTATTTGGAGAAAATTATGAATTTATAAATTCTGTTGATTGTTTTTATGAAAATGACAAATGCGGGGGAATAAGGGGCACTCCATCATGGAGAATTGGATCAAAGATAGTTATTGGTGTTCAAACAATAGAAGAATTAAGGGAGTTAACAGGTTGTTAAAATGTCAGAATTTTTAAGAATAACGGGTCTTGCCCTTGCTGATTCAGTAAATCCATGTGCGATAGCAGTTTTAACCATGGTTCTTGTATCAATATTAGTAAATAATCCCAAAGGTAAAAAAAATATTTTACTTGCAGGCTTAGCTTTTGTTTCGGCAGTTTTTATCAGTTATTTATTTTATGGAACTGTAATTATTCAATTATTTAAATCCATGGATATTTTCTTAAGAGTTTCTTCAATTTATGTAAATAAAGGACTTGCAATTTTAGCAATAGGAATTGGAATTTTAAATATAAAGGATTACCTTAATTATAAGGTCGGATCAGCTGGTACAGAAATGCCTCTTTTTTTAAGACCAAAAGTTAAAAGAATAATAAAAAATATTGTTTCACCGAAGGGAGCTTTCACAATAGGATTTATTGTAACACTATTTTTACTCCCATGTACAATGGGACCCTACATTACAGCATCAGGGACACTTGCAACATTACCTTTCATTAGGGCAATTCCCTGGTTAATATACTATAATATTCTTTTTGTAATACCAATGCTTGTTATAACATTATTAGTTTATTCTGGATTTAAAGAAGTGAGCGATATACAGGGATGGAAAGAAAGAAATATCAAAAAGTTACATTTGGTTGCTGGAGTCCTGTTAATAATAGTTGGAATTGCAATCTTTAAAGGATTTTTGTAAAAATACATTTTATATTTGTTTTACCAATGCTAGTGCTTGTTTTCCTGGTTTTTTAGGTTTCAAAAAAGTAGACAATATTCAAGGATGGAAAGAAAGAAATATTAAAAAACCACATTTAATTGCAGAAATATTATTAACAATAGTTGGATTTGCTTTATTTAATAATTGGTTATAATATTATTCAAAGCCCTTTTTCTGTTTTGAATAACTGGATTTGAAATTAATTCATTATATTTAATAGAAGAATGGTTATGTAACTCTAATAAATCCCCCATAACATTTTGAATATCTTTAATTTCCTCAGAAAACCTAATTTCTTTTCTAAAAAAGCCTTGATGGATATATTCAATACCTTTCTCTTGAGCTTTTTCAGTCCAAATATTTTCCCACAATTCACTATCTATATCCCGTATAAATTTTGATTTATTTTTAGAATAAGCCTCTACCACCCCATAAAAAAAACTTCCAGAAGCATATTTATCAAAATAAATCTTTCCAAATTTTTCACCCACTAAAGTTTTTCCCATAATAAAATAATAAAAAATTATTTTTTAAAGATATGTATGTTCAAGAGTAATTAACAACTTCTTTAGTTTCGGAAAATTCTGAAGGCCTCGAGGAAGTATTTGCCCCTTCTTGGGGGTACATCCTTGGATGCCATTGGTTCATTATCAGCTTCGTGAGGGTGACAATGTTCACATTTACATCTTCCACAATGGCAACATATCTTGATAGTATTCTTTTTTAAACCAAGAGATTTTAAAATTTTTTCAGTTTTCTTAAAATGTTCCAATATGATTTTAGACAAATCTTTTAATAATTTCCCCATACAAAACTAATGGGAAAATAGAATTTATAATTTTATTGTAAATAATTGGGCATTAAAGCATTATGACCAAATTGAATTAACAAATCAATTCCCAAATCTCCCATTCCAAGAGGAATATCACAAGCTCCAAAACAACTCCCAAAATAAATTAAAAAGTTTGCATTAGTTTTTTCTTCTAAATAATCAACAATAGAAGTTGCATATTGTTTTAATCCCTCGGGAAATTGAAGTAAAACTAACTTAGCTTTTTCTTTTTTAATTGACTCAATTGCTTTTTCAAAATCTAATTTATAATATTCTTCCAAATCTTTTAAAATATATTCTTTCATGATTTTTCAAGATATTTTAGAATTATAAAGGTTTAGTTTATTTTTTTTAAAACAAATTATTAATTGTTCTAAAGATAAAATTAATCCCCAATAATTAATATCTTCTTTTATAATATTCTTGAATCCCCTTTTATTTAGCTCTCTTTTTATTTCAAAAATTGTTAATTTTTTCATTAAAAAAATAAAACAAAAATGTTTTAATAGAGTTATCAAATAAAATTTAAAAAATATACAACAAATTATCAAAAATTTAATTTTTTTATCCAAAGAAAAAAAATTCAAATCCAAAAGCTTTAAATCTTTTTCCACAAAATAATTTTCCAATCAATTTTATTGCCAGAAAAAAATTTAGATTGCAGAAAATTTTAATCAAAACCTTTAAATCTCAATTTCTCCCTACTTATTTATGAAAAAGAAAATCAGGCAACCAATTGTAACTGTAGTTGGTCATGTAGATCACGGTAAAACTTCAATTTTAGATTGTCTCAGAAACACAGGAGTACAAGAAAGAGAAGCCGGAGGAATTACACAAAAAATCTCATTCACTTCTTATCCCATAGACCAACTAAAAGCAGCATGCCCACTAATTGAATCTTCAGGGATCAAATTAGACATCCCAGGATTTCTTTTAATTGATACTCCCGGACACGCAGCATTCACCAATTTAAGAAAAAGGGGGGGTTCTTTAGCTGATTTAGCAGTTTTGGTAATAGATATTTCCGAAGGGATAAAACCTCAAACAGCAGAAGTAATTCAAATTTTAAAAATGAACAAAACACCATTTATTATTGCACTTAACAAAATAGATAGAATTACGGGTTGGAAACAAATTCCGGGCGGACTTAAACATTCTGTAGAAAACCAACCAGAAAGAGTAAAACAAGTCTTTGATGAAAGATATTATACATTAATCGGAGCATTACAAGCTCACGGTTTAGATGCAGATTTATTTTACAATATTGATGATTATACAAAAAAAATAGCAATGGTTCCAACATCTGCTCAAACAAAAGAAGGAATAGCTGAATTAATTATGATGCTTTGCGGTTTAAGTCAAAAATTCTTAACAAAAAAATTAAAATTGAATGAAGACCCCAAAGGAGTAATGCTTGAAATCAAAAAGGATAAATCAACTTCATACATTGAATCAATTTTATATGATGGAGAATTAAAAAGAACTGATAAAATTGCCGTAGCTTCTTTTGATGGAGAACCAATCATCACAAAAATAAGAATATTGGAAGAAATAGAACCCCTTTGTTCAAAGTTTAAAACAAAAGAAAAGGTAATCGCTTCAACCGGAATTAGAATGCAACTTGTAGAAAAAACAGAAATTCTTCCCGGAATGCCTTTTGTTAAATTTAAAGATAATTTGAAAGAACTAAGAGAAAAATTCAAAAAAGAAATAGGAGAATCCATAAAAACAGACAAAAAAGGAATAATTGCTAAAGCCGATTCATTGGGAAGCCTAGAAGCACTCCTAGTTTTATTAAAACAAAATACTATTCCCGTTGTAAAAGCAGGAATAGGCAAAATAAATAAAAGTGATGCCATTAGCGCAAAAGCAAATTTAGAAATAGATCCCTTAGATTCAATAATTGTGGGATTTAATGTTGACAGCGATGAAGAAATAAAAGAAATATCTTCAAAAATTAAAATAATTACAAATGATGTTGTCTATAAATTAATTGAAGACTTAGTTGAATGGAGACAAAATAAACAAAAAGAAATTGAAAAGAAAAGATTAATGGGATTGACAACTATTTGTAAATTGGAATTATTACCACAATATATTTTTAGAAATACTAAACCGGCAATATTTGGAATAAGAGTTATTGGCGGAAAATTAACTTCCGGCTTATCTATGATTGATGAAAGTGATGAAAAGATAGGTAACGTGAAAAACATACAAGCAGATCAAAAATCCGTAAAAGAAGCCATTGAAGGGCAAGAAGTCGCAATATCAATTCCTGGCGTAGTTTATGACAGACAACTTAAAGACAAAAAATTTTTATATACAAATTTAGGTGAATCTCAATTTAAAGAATTCAAAAAAAATAAAGATTTACTTAACGGAACAGAAATGAATATTCTAAAAGATATTTCAGAATTGAAAAGAAAAACTAAACCCGAGTGGGGAATGTAATTTTATTTTTTAAAATTAATTAAAAATGATAAAATAATTTTCTTTAGAAATATTGCATGAAAAAATTACTGTTTTCTTCTTTTTTCCATTAATTTTTTCTTTTTAGCTCTTCTTCGAATAAACCACCAAACAATTAAAAGAACAATAATAACTAAGATAACATAAGTTACAATGGGACTTTTTTTCTGATCAGCCACTCTTCCCTCAAAATATTCAGGTTCGAAAAAAACATTTTTTTCAAGAACTCTTCTTTCATTAATACTATCAGTATATGTTAAAATAATTGAAATAAATCCCCTTTCTGAAGTTGCTTCAAAACTAGTTGTCAAATAATCATTTGAATCGAGATCTCCTTCAATATTAATATTAGAACCTTTTACAATAACACCTTCTTGTTTAGGAATCTCAATAGTCAAAGCCTCAATATCACCCTCAGCAATATTCAAAATTTCAAAAGTTAAAGTTTTAGTAGAAACTTCATAATCTTTTATGTGAACTTCAAAATCTGCTCTAGTATCGTCAACTTCAAAATCAAACATCTTTGTTTCAAATCCAACATTATCACCAAATCTGTATTGAACTTCAATAGGATTCACACCATTCAAAGCATCTTCATCTAATCTAACCTTATAATGTGCTAATAAATAAGAACTATAATCTTGTTTGTAAATTCCTGAATCAACACTATATCTTCCAATTTCATCTGGATCAAAAATTAAAGGATATTGTTCTAATAATTCGAAATCAACCCTTTTACATTCAGGATTACCAATTCCGTCAATTTGAAAAACTATTTTAACATAATCTCCTGGAATTGCAGGATATGGATCTTGATTAATTAATGAAATGTCTAAATCACACCCTTCTGCTAAAACTCCAGCAATGCTAAAAATTGATAACATCAATAATAATCCCATTAATACACCCTTTTTCATGTTGTAAATAATGTGAATTTGTTTTTAAATGTTTTGAAGAATTTTTTATTTTTTATTTCCCAACATTTATATAATTTAATAATTTAATTAAAATATGGATTCCCTAAAACCAATTGTTAATTTAGTAGCAGATGAAGATACTAAAAAAGAAGCAAAAGAAATCTTTAAACAAATTAAAAAATCCACAGGTAAAGTTCCTAAATGGATGCGTGTCATGGCAAATTGTGAAGATACTTTATTTGGATTTTTTACACTTTTCAAATCAGTTATGGATGATGCTCCAACAGATAAATTACTAAAATGGAAAATAGCTTTTGTTGTTTCAGAAATAAACAAATGTGATTATTGTGTCAGTATTTCTAAAATGCAATTGAAAAATTTGGGACTGAATGAAAAAAAGATGAAAGATATAGAAAAAATATGTAATGAAAAAGAATGTGTTGCAATTGAATATGCTAAAGCTACTGCCACCCACGCTTATAACATTGATCCTGATTTAATTAAAAGATTAAAAAAACATTTCACAGATGAACAAATTGTTGAAATAACAAGTGTTGTGGGCCTATTTAGTTTTATCAATCGTTTCAATGACGCATTACATATTCTTCCTGAATAATCCTAATAAATAATTAAATTTATTTGCTTTCCCAAATTTCCCCTGATACGCTCATGGTTTCTCCAAATCCCGATATTTAATGAAATTACTGGGAATTTATGCAGCAATTTTATTTGAATATCTTTTTAAAGAAAACATTTTAATTTCCTGCACGAAATTAATTCTATAAAAATTATATTTCTGATTTGAATCTTTTGGCATTCCAACAACATCAGTCATTAATTGTTCTGCTCTTTCTTGAAGATAATCCTCAATTAGAGATTGATTTTCAGACGGAATTAATTCTGAGGAGATTAATTTTAAGTTTCCGTCTTTCATTAATTTTTCTGTATCTTCAAGACTTAATTTTTCTATTGTAATCATATTAATTAAAATTAATTTTTAGATTTATAAAAATGATTATAAAAAAAAATATTCATCAGATCATTCATATCTCAATGCATCAACAGTATTAATCTTGCTTGCCCTAATTGCCGGAAACATTCCAGAAACAGCCCCCGTAATAACAGCAAAAGTAATCAATCCAATAAATAACCAACTAGAATAAAATGGTTGTAAAAATCCATAACCTAATGTTGTTAAAATCCTTTCAGCCAAAGCTGCCATTCCCCAACCAAGTAAAACTCCCAAAATTCCAGATACTAACCCCAAGAATGCAGACTCAAACAAAAATATACTTAATATTTCTGAATTTTTAGCCCCAATAGATTTCAAAATTCCAATTTCTTTATATCTTTCTAAAACAGAAGTAACCATTGTATTTGCAGTATTTACTGCAGAAACCAAAACTGAAATCAAAGCAATCAAAATTACAAAACCAACAATAACATCTAATGCTCCAGAAAAACTTTCAATTAAATCTTCAAAAGATTGAACATAAAAATCTTCCTTACCTTTCTCCAAATCCCTTTCTTTTCTTAAATTCTTTTCAATATTTTCCACAGTTCGATCAATATCTCCAATATCAACTCTTGCAACCATTTGGGCATAACTATCCTCGTCTGGAAAAATATCTAAAAATTTATCATTAGTAATATACATTTGAGAATCGTCAGCAGGATTACCCACAGCCTCTAAAAAACCAATAATTTTCAATTTTTCTTCATTAACTTCAATCCCCTCATTTAAATCAAAAGCTTTATCGAAAATTTTCCCCGGAATTAAATAATTATATCCTAGAACAACTCCTTGATCTCCATCTCTAAGAACCCTTCCCTTCTCAGCACCAACTTGAGCAATATCAAGCATATAGGGAATTTTGGGATCATAACCTGTCAAAAAAGTATACTTTATTTGATTTCCTTTTTCAACTTGAACTATATTATAATATAACCCCGTTGCCCCATAAACTCCGGAAGTCTTCAAAACAACATCCAAATCATCATCAGTTAATTTGATCGTATCACTTAATCCTGGAGCTCCTGCACCTTTAGCTAAAATTAAAACTTTATCAGCCGAAGACCCGGTTGTAAAAGAATCTGTATATTTATATAACCCCAAACCAAAACTAATAAATAAAAATATCGTCGCTATTCCAACCAATATTGAAAACACAGTTAGAAAACTTCTACCTTTTCTATGTTCTAAATTTCTAAGTGAATATCTAATTGTTTCTTCGTTCATTTTAATTTTTTCTCCCAAAAGGTGTCTTTCTTATCTTCTCCAATTTTTTTAAAATCAAACTTTTTCATGAGTTTCATAGAAATAATATTCTGATGAAAGACTTCGGCTTTAAGTTTTTTAATTCCTTTTTTCTTAGCCAATATAAAAATCTTTTTACCAACTTTTGTAGCAAACCCTCTTTTCCAATATTTCTTAAAAATTAATCCACCAACATACCAATTATCATTAGAAAATCTTCCTAATTGAATCCCTCCAACCATTTTATTATCAACCACCACAACATAATTATATACTGTCAATTTTCTCTTAGAAAAAAATCGCTTTGTCACTCTCTTAAAAAATTTCTTATCAAAAAAACCCGCATCCTTCAAAATTTTAAAATTCATAATTCCAAAGAAAAATCTAAATATGTGCTTAAACTTAAATTTTCTTAATTCAACATTCATCCTTTCAAAGCCTCCACCGGATTCTCTCTAGAAGCATTCATTGCAGGGACAATTCCAGCAATGGCACCAATTAAAAAACTTCCAAGTAAAGAAAAGAAAATTAATCCAAAACTAATATTCATTCCAATTTCTGCTCCAATAAAATTATTAATTGCAAAAGTTCCAAAAACTCCGATCAAAGTTCCAAATATAACTCCGACAAGTCCGCCCAAAAGTCCAAGCAAACCAGATTCAATAAAAAACTGCATAAAAATATGTTCATTTCTGGCACCAATTGATTTCATAATTCCAATTTCTTTTTTCCTTTCCAAAACCGAAGTAGTCATAGTATTCACAATTCCCAGAGCACCAATAAAAACAGAAATCAAAGCAACTATAATAATAAATGCTTGAACTCCGCCTAAAATACCATTGACCGTCGATAACATGGCTTCAGGAGTAGAGACATCAAAATCTTCTTCTCCTTCTTTAACACCACGAGTTTTTCTCAAAGCTTTTTCAATTTCTAATTTCATATTATCCATATCATCATTATCTTTCAATTGAACAAGAATAGCATCAAAAGTATCTCCATAATTATACAAATCATCCACATCTTGATCATTCATGTAGATAGCATTATCAAACATAAAACTCCCCTTCTTCTCTAAAATTCCAATAACTTCAAAGGATTCATCATTAATCAAAACATTTTTCCCAGGGGTAACTTCCTTTTCAAGCCCAACTTTATCAATGTAAAAATTATATCCCAAAAAAACCTTTCCAGATTCACCATCTTTCAAAAGCCTTCCCTTAAGCGCCCCTTTTTCTAATTGATCATAAATAAAATTCCTATTATCTCCGTCAGGAACACTTGCAATATATCCAAAAACAATTTTATCATTATATTCTAATTTTCCTGCAGCCAAATATCTTCCAGCAATTCTTTTAACTCCCCCCAATTTTTCAATGGATCTTAAATCATTAAGGTCTAAAGGGTTAACAACCCCTGAACCAGGGGGACCATATGCGCCAACCCCTCCAGCTTGAATAGTGATTAATTCTGTTTGACTAACTCCAAATTGACTTCCAACAGCAACCTGTAAAGAATTACCCAAAGAAATCAAAGCAACAACTGCAGTAACACCAATAAAAATCCCAAGCAAAGTCAACCAAGATCTTAAACCCCTATGTTTTAAATTTTTAACAGAAAGCAAAAAAGAATCAAGAATCATTATTTTTTCTCACTATATTTTAATTTCTTTAACTTTTCTTTTGCAATTTTAGTAAAACCATTTTTTGCTCTAACATTCCGTGATTTGGAATACTCCGAGTGATGTCGACGAACTACTTTATCTACTTTCCCATCCAGTAAAGAATAAATAATATCGGCATGACCTTCTGCAAGTTCTGGTTCATGAGTTACCATAATAATAGTTTTTCCTTGCCTATTTAATTTTTCTAAAAATTCCATTACCATTTTCCCAGTTTTAGTATCCAAATTTCCCGTTGGTTCATCAGCCAAAATTACTTCAGGATCATTTGCTAAACTTCTAGCTATTGCGACTCTTTGTCTTTGCCCCCCACTAAGTTCATTAGGATAATGATCAGCTCTGTCTTGAAGATCAACTAATTTTAATAAATCTTCAGCAACATCCTCTCTCTCAAAAATACCGACCCCTTGGAACATCATTGGAATCATAACATTTTCTTTAGCTGTTAAATTGGGAATTAAATTAAAAGATTGAAAAATAAAACCAATTTTTTTCCCTCTAATTTGTGCTAAATCAGATTCATCAAGCAGGGAAATATCTTCTCCATCTAAAAAAACATGTCCTTTTGTTGGAACATCTAAACTTCCAACCAAATTCATTGCAGTAGATTTTCCAGAACCAGAGGGACCCATTATCGCAACAAACTCTCCTTTTTCAATTTGAATAGAAATCCCATCCACTGCTTTCACAATATTTTCACCCATGTGATAATGTTTGAAAACATTTTTTAGTTCAATCACAATTTTTCCACCCTTTTTTGCCATAAATAAAATAAGAAATATTTCTATTTAAAGTTAATTAAAAAAATATTAAAAAATCAAAATTACCGATTAGAAATAAATTCCTTCAACAACTTAACAACTTCTTCCTTCTTATAAGGCAAGAAACTTAAAGCGCCAGCATTTTTATGTCCACCACCTTCAACAAAAGCGGAAGGTAATTTTTCTTCAATATATTTTTTCAATTCATGAACACTAAAATTAGCATCATTAGTTGCTCTCATAGTAATTGCAGTATTCATAATTCCGGCAGTTACAACTGCTTTTTCACCAGATTGTTTCTGGTAATCATCATGAACAAATCCAGTTGCACGTCCGGGCTTGGGAAAAAATCCAAATCCAGGAAAGGTCTTATCAATTTCAATAGTTTGTAAAACAACATTTCCAATTTTTTCTTGTTTAGCATTACTAACTCCCATAGCAAGACCCTTAGCATCCATCTTTTGAATATGTGGGGCCATCAAAGAAACTAGCTTTTTTTGTTGTGCTCGAGGTTCGCCAAATAAAACTTCAATATATTCTCTAACTTCCATAAATCTAACTTTAGCAGAAACATAATCAATCACAGTAGAAATATCACTCAATAACTCCTTTGTATAACCTTCTTTTTTAGCAATTTCTAAATATTTTTCCATCGTCTCTGGAGCAGCCAAATCAATTCTATCAGCATAACCACTCATGGCAGCAATTTGTGTAACATTTTTTACTTCCGGATTAATAAAACGAGCTATTTCAGTGCATAGCATTCCTGCGCTAATTTCAGCACCACTCTCGTCAACTAAAAATGGATTGATATGAGTTAAAACTTCAGAACTTATTACATCTTTATCAAACCCGTGATGATCAATAACGATAAAATCAGAACCATGAATCTTTCCTTGTTTAATTGCCATCAAATCTTCCTCGCTAGAACCATTATCAGCAATAATAATTAAAGGCATTTTGTTAGAAAACTTTGCAACATTTCGAAGTGAATTTGCAGTATCCCTAATTGAATCATCAAGTTCATAAAATGGAGCTTGACAAGGAGCTCTCAAAAAATATTCCCAAGGAGCTTTCAAAGAACTATGTTGTTTAATAATCAAAGGTAAAATTGCCCTCTCTAAAGCAAACCCAGAAGAATAACCATCACAATCATTATGGTGCCTTACAATAATTGGCCTATCTTGAATAACAGCTAATCTAATTTGTGTTGCAGCCTCAACAAATCTTTCTTTCAACTTATCTAAAACAGGAATACTTACTAAAAATTCAGGGGGTTCAACTATTGCACGTTCAAATTCTATTTTTTTCATTTGTTTCAAAAAATAATCATGTTCATCTTCGTTAACCTTTTTAATCCTAATAATTTCTCCTTCAATTTCTCCTTGAAATTCTCCAATATTGACAGTAGCTTTTACAATATCTCCTTCTTCAATTTCTGGATAAGCACGCTCTCCAGGACCAATAAATCCTTTAAGAGAAAAACTACCAGTACCATCACTTGTTACAAATACTGTGGGCCCACCTGTTTGAACAATTCGGTTAATCTTTCCCACAATAGAAACTTTTTTAGAATTCAAATCAATATCTTTAATCTGCATTTCAACGGTCTCTAATATTTTTGCAGGTTTCTTAACAAACTTTTTATTGTTAAATTTTGCTTTATTTTTCATCGTTTACAACATTCAATTGTATTAACCCATTAAAAAGCTTTCGATTGGTTACGAGATAATATGAATATTTTTTCATATCTTATTGTAAGGAAATTAAATAAATTATTTTTTATCTATTCGAGCCATATAAATTTCATCTCCTTTAGTTGCTCCAAAAAGTGAACCATAAGAATCTTTCAAAGATTGAAATTTGTATAAGGGATTATCAGAAAACGTCTTTTTTAATTGATTTACTTCCCACATTTTCAAATTATGAACATCCACGGTTTTTCCATTTTCCATTTCTTTAACCTTTTCAATAATCCCTTCCACAGGAATATTAATAACATTTACTAACGAAGCCATTTCTATTAAAACCATTTAAACTTTATAAGAATTTATGTCACATAATTTTTATAATTGAATATCTTATTACAAAAAACTTTATAACCAAAAACAAACTTAACCAATTATGGAATTATTTTCTATAGTGGTTCTATTTCTATCTGGAATAGGTGCAGGGGTAATGACTGGACTTATTGGAGCTTCGGCAGTAACATTCATGGCCGGAATATTAATTGTTTTGCTCGGGTATGGTGCCTACTATGCAATAGGAATCTCATTAATAACAGATGTTTCAGCTTCGCTTGTTTCTACACATTTATATAGAAAAGCAAAAAACATCGATGTGAAAAGAGGTGTATTAATTGGATTACTAGCTTTAGTTTTTGCATTTGTTGGCAGTTTACTGGCAAGATTCATTCCAGACATTGCATTAACAGATGCTTTAGGAATAATTATTCTTTTAACAGGAATAAGTTTTATTAGAAACCCATTAAAAAATGATGAAAACAAATTTGCAAAATATTTCAAGAATAAAAAAACCACAGGATCAATTTTAATTGGTGTTTTTGTAGGATTATTTTGTGGACTCTTTGGTGTTGGGGGAGGAATAACAATCTTGATTGCACTAGTATTCATCCTAGGTTATCCAATAAAGACTGCTGTGGGAACATCTGTATTAATAATGGCATTCATTTCTCTTTCGGGAGGAATTGGTCACTTTATAGGAAAAGAATTTCCTTGGATTCCCCTAATTATAAGTTCAATAGGGGGAATAATTGGTGGAATAGTGGCTTCTAACTATGCAAATAAGGTATCCGAAGAAAAAATGTTCAAAATAACTGGAATAATTTTAATCATAATTTCCTTAGCTGTAATATTCAAAAAGTTCTTCTATTTTTATGGATTATTCATTTAAAATAAAGAATTTTTCTAAAGAAAACTTTATAAACCAAATTTTATAACATAACGTATGGCATTCAAGATAAACATTTCAGAAAAATCAGGAAAAACTTACAAATTAGAAGCGGAAGCAGAAGGATTAATTGATAAAGAATTGGAAGAAGTTGTTCAAGGTAAAGAAATTTCTGAAGATTTGGAAGGATATGAATTAAAAATTACCGGAACAAGCGACAAATCCGGATTCACTTCATTAAAATCAGTTCCAGGAATTGGATTAAAAAAAGTCCTATTAAGTTATGAAAAAGGCATGCATAAAAGACCCAAAAAAGAAGGTAAAATAGAATATTCAAATAATAATCCCAAGGGATTACGATTAAGAAAAACTGTTAGAGGAAGAATCATTTCTGACGCAATTACACAAATTAACATGATTGTTGTAAAACAAGGTAAAAAAACTCTTGAAGAAATTTACAACCCAAAAACAGAAGAAGCTCCTACTGAAGCACCTGTTGAAGCCCAATAATTTTTTATTTTTAACCCAAAACCTTTTTTAACTAAGTTTTTCTAAATTCTTTATGACAGATTTACCAGAATTAAATGTTGGCGTTGTAGGCCACATCGATCACGGAAAAACAACATTACTTTCAAGACTAACTGGGAAGTTTGCCGACACACATTCTGAAGAACTAAAACGGGGAATTACAATAAAACTTGGTTATGCTGAACTAATTATTTCTAAAGACAAAGGAGAATACACTCACGAAAAACGAGGAACTCCTGAACGATACATTTCATTTATTGATGCTCCAGGTCATGAAATGCTAATGGCAACAATGCTTTCAGGTGCAGCAATTATTGATTCAGCAATTTTGGTTATTGCAGCAAACGAAGGAATTAAACCACAAACTAAAGAACATTTTATGGCACTTCAAGCAAAAGGAATAAAAAATATAATAATTGTCCAAAACAAAATAGATCTTGTTTCAAAAGAAGAAGCTGCAAAAAATTATAAAATAATAAAAGAATTTGTAAAAGGAACAATTGCCGAAAATGCCCCAATTATTCCAATTTCAGCCCAACAAAATATTAACATAGATAAATTACTTGAAGCATTAATAAATTTCCCAGTTCCAAAAAGAAACACAAATGAAAAACCAATTTTTTTAATTGCAAGAAGTTTTGACATTAATAAACCAGGGACAGAAATAAAAAATTTACATGGCGGGGTTTTGGGAGGAATATTAAAACAAGGAACATTAAAAGTGGGAGATGAAATTGAAATAAAACCTGGACTTTCAATAAAAAAAAATAATCAATATTCCTATGAATCTTTGACAACAAAAATTTTATCTTTAAATAAAGGAACGAAACAAGTTAAAGAAATTTTGCCTGGAGCATCCATCTCCATTGAAACTGAATTAGATCCATTTTTAACAAAAACAGATTCATTAACTGGTTCAGTTATTTCTCTAAAAGGTAATCTTCCGGAAATAACCCACAAAGTCAAAATAAAAACAAATTTATTTGAAGAAATATTGGGGGAAGTTGGTCACAAAAAAACTGAAGTTTTGAAAACAAAAGAAATGCTAATGCTTTCTGTAAATACAACAATCACTGTTGGAACAGTTGAAAAGATTAGTGAAGATGATGTTGAAATGAGTTTGAATATTCCAATTGTTGCATTAAAAGGAGACAATGTTGGAATCGCAAGAAACATTTCTGGCCACTGGAGATTAATTGGATTTGGCGAGATTCTTGATTAAAGAGTACAATCTCCCCAACAAACTTTATAATCTCCAAACATTTTTTACATGAACAATGGTAGTCTATTCACATTCCAGAATTTCCTCATATGAACAATGTAAATATCGATACAAATTAAGATATCTTGACAAAGTTAAATCTCCAATTGAAAAATCAATTGAATCCCACTTAGGGACATGTGTCCATGATACATTAGAATGGTTATACAAGGAAGTTTTAGAAAAAAGACTGCCAGAGATGGACGAAATTCTACAAAGATATGCTGCACAATGGAATCGTGACTACAAAGAAAATTTCATAATTGTAAAAAAACAATTTAATGCAGAAGACTACAAAAATAAGGGGGTAAAATTCTTAATAGATTATTATGTAAAACACACACCATTCAAAGATGGAACAATTTCCATGGAAGAAAAAGTTTGGGTTAATTTGGGAGATGATTTTCCCCACAAAGTAATTGGATTCATTGATAGGCTAGTTTACAATAAAGAGAAAAACGAATATGAAATTCATGATTATAAAACAGCAAACTCTCTTCCAACACAGGCAAAGTTTGACAAAGACAGACAACTAGCATTATATGGGCTTGCAATAAGAGAAAAATATGGCCTAGACAAATCCATTCTTTTAACTTGGCATTACTTAAACCACAATAAACAAATATTTTCAAAAAGAACCGACGAACAATTTGAACAATTAAAAGAAGAAATTAAAAATAAAATTTTAGAAATTGAAGCCAATCAAAATTTCCCTTGTACAAAAACAATTCTTTGTAATTGGTGTGAATATAAACTGTATTGTAAAGCACATGGAAATCAATTACCTGAACAATATAGGCAAAAACAAACTTCCTTAACAGAACATACTAAACCAAAAGAAATTCCCACAATTGAAATTCCAAAAGAAGAAATGGAAAAAATAAACAAAGAATTTCCAACTGTGAGTAAATATTTGAAATAAACTCAAGAATAACTCTCAACAACTTCAAACTTTTCTCGAAATTTTAAGTTTTCAGTTACATTGACTGGTTTTGCTTGTCCTTTCTTAGCTAAAATTTCAGAATCTATTTTATCATAATTTCCTTTTTTAACAATAGACAAAATAGGGGGATCCATGCGGCCAAATTCATTTCTAGTTTCTCCATAAGTCAACATATATTTCTGCCACAATAAATCAATTTCTTTCAGCAAATTTTTTGCAATTTCCTCATCAATTTTTTTAAAAGGTTCAATTAAAATTTCATACTTTGGTTTTTTATTTTTAACTATAAATGGTATAACTGTAAAGGATCTAAATTTAACTTTTAATTTTTTAAGTCCTTCTTTAACTCCCCGAACAATTTCTCCTTCAGGAGCATGTTCTTCAGTAATATTTAGAAATTTATTTCTCTCAGAAAATTTCACAACAGGAAGTTTACCAGAAAAGCCGACAACTTTTACAACATCTTTAATATCATACCTATACAAACCTTCTTGAGTAGTCATAATTACTTTATACTCTTTATTTTTTTTTAATTTGCCAATTGTAATTGGTTTCAAAAAATCTTTTCCTCGTTTTTCACAGAATTCAAAAAAAGTTTCATTGGCCGGAATAATTCCTTCTCCATCAACATCATCGAGCCCCACACTAATTCTACCCTCGCTAGCAAATATACCATTGTCTTTCACCACCATATTAATTTTACCAAGTTTTTCTTTAACTGTTTCTAGATATATTTTATTTGAATTTGTTTTTAATGAATTAATAACCCACAAATTAGGCCAAATTGTAATTGGTTTAAAATCAACTAAATTTTCTAAATAATTTGCACGTGTTTTATTATGTTTTCTAACTTCCCTAATTAATTTTTTTTCATTCTTTTTTAAAAAATCAAAAAATAAAATTCCCTGTACTGCAGAAGCAAATGCTATGTGTGTAAGGTTCTTTTCCATCAAAGCAAGTATTGCAATTTTCTTCATCTTCCGAGAAAAATTTTTCATATTCAAGGTATCAGAATCAACAATCAATTTACGTTTTATAACTTTACTGGCATTTTTAACTAAATACCCCGTAATATTTCCATAAGGAATTTTTCCTTTAGTGTGCCCAATTAAATCTCCAGCAGCAAAATACAAAGTTTTTCCTTTCAACATTTTTGTTCCACCTTTTGACATTGCCCACAAAAATAATTCGCCACGATAAAACTCCATTCTTTTCTTTGTTATGGGAATAAACTTTGGAGAACTAGTCGTTCCAGAAGATACTGCAAAAAATAAAACCTTATCTTTAACCAATACATTCCTTTTACCTTTTTTCATAACTTCAATTTCTGGCAATATATCATCATAATCAATAATTGGAACATTTTTTTGAAAATTTTTAATAGATTTTATTTTCCTAAAATCAAATCTTTTTCCATATTCAGTATCTTTATTATTTCTTAAAATTTTAAATAAAATTCTTTCTTGAACTCGTTCAGGATTTAACATTGCAGCCGCAAATTCAAGTGCAAACTTGGCTGGTTTGAAAACTCGCTTAATAATCATAAAAAAGAGATGAAAATGGGATTTATATTGCTTTTTATAAAAACATTTAAATATTCATATGAAGTGTCATTCATATGAAATGTAACGCATACCACATATTTTTTAAAAACCTAGCAAATCCTTTGAAAACCCAAATAATTCAAGTATTAAAAGAAAAACCCATGTCAGTAACTGAATTAATAGAAAAAACAAAGATTGAACAATCTAAACTTTCACACGCATTAACTAGCTTGAAGTTTTGTAAAATTGTAAATTCAAAACAAAAAGGAAAACAAAGAATTTATTCTTTAAATAAAAAAACAATAATACCAATTCTAAAAGTGATTGACAAACATCGACAATCTTTTTGTCCTGGTTGTAAAGCAAAATGAAAATATATTTAGATAATGCAGCTACAACTCGCATAGATGATAAAGTTTTGAAAACAATGTTACCTTATTTTACAAAAAATTATGGAAATGCTTCTTCACTCCACATGGAAGGAACAGAAGCTAAAACAGCTTTAGATAAATCAAGAAAAATAATTGCAAAATCATTGAATACAAAAAATTCTGAAATTTATTTCACCTCTGGAGGAACCGAATCAAACAACTGGGCATTAAAGGGTTTATTCTGGGAAAACTTTCCAAAAAAAAATCACATCATAACAACAAAAATTGAACATGATTGTATAATCAATACTTGTGGCTGGTTGGAACAACAAGGTGCAGTTGTAACATACTTGGATGTTGATAAAGAAGGATTCATCAATTTAAAAAATTTAGAAAAGGCAATCACAGATAAAACATTTTTAGTAACAATAATTCATGGAAACAACGAAATTGGAACAATTCAAAATTTAGAAGCTATTGGAAAAATTACAAAAGAAAAAAATGTTCTTTTCCATACTGATGCCTGTCAAAGTTATACAAAAGTACCAATTAATGTTAATAAAATGAATTTGGATTTAGTCACAATTAATTCACATAAGATTCATGGACCAAAAGGGGTGGGTGTCCTATACATAAAAGACAAGATAAAACTAACACCCCTAATGCACGGGGGGGGTCATGAAAAAAAACAAAGAAGTGGAACTGAAAACATTCCAGGAATTGTTGGTTTTGCAAAAGCCGTTGAAATAACAAAAGAAAAAGATTTCAAAAAAATCACAATACTTAGAGACAAATTAATTGACAGAATTCAAAACTCAATTACAAATACAAAATTGAACGGTCCAACAGGAAAAAATAGATTACAAAATAACATAAATATCTCTTTCACTAACGTCGAGGGTGAAGCCATTGGAGGATATTTGGAAAATCAAGGAATCTTTGTTTCAACAGGATCGGCCTGCATGTCAAATACTCTAGCTTCAAGTCATGTACTAAAAGCATTAAAATTATCTGATTTAGAACAAAACTCTTCAATTAGAATAAGTTTGAGTAAATACACTACAGAAAAAGATGTTGAATATGTTCTGAAAAAATTACCTGAAATAATTAAAAAACTAAGAAGACTTAGTCCTTTGTTAAAATGAATATACAAATAATTTCTAAAAAATCCATAGATTTGACAATTGCAGAAATTACTTTAATGAATAATTCCAGAATAAAACAATGGGGGAAAAATGCTAAAGTAGATTTCAAAAAAGAAGATAAGAATGGAGAATTTATTTTTGTGAAAAATAACAAAAAAATAGTTGCATTTGGAATGATGAAACCAATAAAAATAAAATTAAATAAAAATAATTTTACAATTTTAGGGATGGGGAGGGGATTCGCAATTATAAAAAACAAAGAATATGGGAGAATATTAAATTCTGCAAGAATTCACCAATTGAAAAAATCACAAAAAACAGCAGTTGCATTTACTGACAGATCAAATATTGCTTTCTTTGAAAAAGTTGGTTTCAAAATAAAGAAAAACGGAATTAGACAATTCAAATATTTGAATTCTAAAACAAAAAAATTAATTTATGACCCCGATGGAGATATGGTTTATTTTGAAGGCAAAGATAAATTCATAACAAAATTATTAAAATCAAAACAATTTGCAATAACAGACACGCCTTTTTGGTAAAATAACAATGATTTCAAAAAAAATAACAAAACAAACAAATATTATGGAAGCAATGGAGCTAAATCCAAATGCAGCCGAAATTTTAACAAATTCAGGACTAGGATGCATTGGTTGTTCTTTGGCCCACGCCGAAACTTTAGAACAAGGTTTAATGGCACATGGTTTTGAAGAAAAAGAAATTGATGACGTAATTGAAAAATTGAATAAATAATTGATACCATATTAAAATAGTAACAAATCACAAAACTTATAAATTAAATTTTCTATTAATTCTTATGAAAAACACATTTAGCTTGTCAAAAATAGAAAGCCCATATAAAATATATGAAGGGATTGAATCAAGAGTTCAAACCACAAAAGATTCTCATTTTGGAGTTATTTCAAATGAAGATATTGAATATTTATACTTAAAACCCCATCTTGTTTATGAAAATTTACCAAAATCTAAACAATCTTGGAAACAAATTCCAAGAATAGAAATGAAAATTCCAAAAGCAATAAAAAAAGCCTTTATTGAATCTATAGATCCCCTGGAAGAAGGTTATATAACTAACTTAGTCACAAAAATTTTAGAAACAGCCAAGACAGAATAATTTCAAATAAATTTAACTTCTAAAAAATTCCACAACATTTAAATATGAAAATATTAACATATGTTCATGGGCTTTGAATACTCAAAAAAAGTAATGGATAATTTTCTAAAACCCCAAAACATGGGAAAAATAAAAAACCCAAATGGTATTGCAGAAATTGGAAGTCCAGCATGTGGGGACATTATGCATATGGAAATTAAAGTCAAAAACAATATTTTGAAAGATATTAAATTCAAAACATTTGGTTGTGCTGCAGCAATAGCCTCAACCTCAATAATTACTCAAATGGTTAAAGGAAAATCATTAGAATACGCTGAAAAATTAACTATGAAACATGTAGCTGAAGAACTAAAAGGACTCCCAAAAATTAAAATGCATTGTTCAACCATGGGAATTCAAACATTGAAAAAAGCAATTAAAAATTATAAAATTAATGCAAGATTAATAAAAAAACCAACTGACTGGTGCCCTAAAGAAAATAATAATGAACAAGACCATAATGGTGAAACTTATTGACAGAACGAAATAAAAATCTACTATCCGTCCACCGTGTAACCTAAACAGTTCAAAACTTTGTAATAACTAATCTCAAACTATGTCCATGCCACGGGTGATAACTTAACTTATCAAATCTGAATTTTAGTTCAACTTACCATATAAATAATAAAATCAATTAATCACTTCAAATATCTTAGAAATTCCCTTTTTAGCCAAAAATAATACTTCAAGTCGAGATTCTTTATTTGGACAAATTAAAGAAGAATTAACATTTATCAGATTATCTCTTGCTTGACAAAATAAATCCTTCAATGATCCAACCCCATATTGTCCTTCAAGCATGACTTTATTATATTCCTTACAAAAAATAAGATTAAGATCATTTACTTGATCTGCATTTCCTATTATTGCAGCATTTTCCATGTTTAATAAAACACCATATAATTTTTTGTACTCATCCATAAAATAAATATTAAAAATAAATTAATAAATATATGTATATTTTCAACATAACTACTTATCCTAGCCAGATAAAAATCACCAACTGCAAAATTTCCCCAATACTTTTCAATAATACTAAATCTTTATAAAAACATATGAAATTATATTCATATATATAAATAATGGGAGGTAAAAATAAAATGCATGAAAATTATTGCGAACAAAAAAAAATATTGAAAATTGGTAGTCCAGCTCCAGACTTTAATGCTGAAGCGTTTCACAAAGGACAAATTAAAAAAGTTTCTTTACAAGATTATAAAGGAAAATGGACAATTATTTTCTTTTATCCCGCTGACTTTACATTCGTTTGTCCAACCGAATTAGGAGAAATGGCAGATAGATATGAAAAATTTAAGGAATTGGGTGCTGAAATTTTAAGTGTGAGTACAGACACTGTATTCGTACATAAAGCATGGCATGACTCATCTGAAACGATTAAAAAAATCAAATTTCCAATGGTGGCTGATCCCACACATAAAATTTCTTGGAATTACGAGACATTGATTCCTGAAGAAGGTGTAGCCTTAAGGGGATCATTTGTAATTGACCCTGAAGGAGTTTTGAAGGCTTATGAAATTCATGATAATTCAATTGGTAGAAATGTTGATGAATTATTAAGAAAATTGGAAGCTGCAAAGTTCACATCTGAAAATGGTGGGAAAGTTTGTCCAGCAAACTGGAAACCAGGAAAAGAAACTTTAAAGCCGGGACTTGATTTGGTAGGAAAGATTTAATTTAAAGAAGATAGTTATCCATCACACTGCGGGAAATAAATTGTACCTCTTTTATTTTTTTATTAATCCTAATTTTTTTAATAAAACTTTATCTTTTATTGGGTGGGTATATTTTACCATTAAGTTAAGTTTAGGAACAATTAATTCATTCCAATATAGCCCATCTCCCTTTTCTGAACTAAATTCACTCCAATTCAATCTTTCTAAATATTCAAAGCTCCCATCAGAATAGCAAATTAAAGGATAATTTTCAATATGGATATCATAATCAAATTTATTTTTAAAAGATTGTACAATTAAATTGATATTACTTTTTTGAATTTGTTCATTATCAAACAATTCATCATTCACAACTCTTTCAAGTCTTTCAACGCCGGTCATCTCAGTTGTATGATTTTTTATTTTAACTCCAGGAAATACTTCTTCATTATTTAATCTATATCTTTCCACCATAAATTCTTTAAGAAATAAACTCTTATAATTTTTATAGCGACCATTGTCGTGTCTAATAATATTAAAGTTCTTTGTAAATTTCTGGTAATATTTTTCCTTCTGCTTTTTTCAAATGCGCTTGAAAAGTGGAATAAGAAATTCCCATTATTTTTGCCAAATTTTCCATTTTAATCTTTTTGGGATATTCATAATACCCATTATTAATTGCAATTTCAACTGCCTTTTTTTGATTTTTAGTTAATTCTGGTAGTAATCTTGTAAAATTTATATTAAATAATTTTTCCTCTTTGAAAAAAATAATTTCTGCCCCCAATTTTTTTTCGGTAAACTTTAAAACTTTTTCTAAAACTTTCCTATCAAAACTAGCCAAATCCCAAAGGTGGTATCCTTCTTTGTTAATAATTGTTGGAAGTGGACGAATTATTTTAGGATTATATGCGGGCTCAGCAAATAAAGGTTGTTTAGTAATACTAATTGAAAAGTCACCTGTTTTCTCAAACTTAACTATTTCTTTACTTTTCTCTAATTCTTTAAAAAGTCCCTTTTTATCTTTTTCATTTCCAAAAACAAAACCAGCCGAAACTAAATACAAATATTTATCATCTTTGTAGTAAGAAAGAGGATACCCCGTCATAGAAACACCATATTTAATTGCCAAACTTCCCAAAAGCTGTTTAGATGAATCTAATTTTAATTTAAGTCTCCACATGACAATACGACAATAATCGTGTTTAAAAAATTATGTTTTTATTATTTTTATTGTTTGATAAAATGTCTGACGTGAGCATTTATCATTAAAGATAATCAATCATAATTATGTTAATTTTTCTAAACTTTTTTTTCTCATTTTTATAATTTGTTGATGATATTTTTTGATATCTCCATTGTAATTATTTAAAAATTCATCTAAATCAAATGGAGGTTCTGATCCTCCAGGATTATTTTTATGAAATGTGCCAAGCTTATACAGTAAATCCTCTTTATTCAAATAATCAAATTTTTTTCCAAAAATATTCATAAAATTTAAAACACCAATCATCCAAATATCTAAACTATCTTTTCCTTCTCTATTATGTCTATTATAATGATCAGAAACATGTTCTCTAAAATGTGTTATTAATTCTTTTGTACTTCTTGAATTAGCAATATCTTCACACCATTTATCATATTTAATCTCTATATCTTCCATACAAATTCCCTTATTTATTAATTTAAATAGATTATTATAAAATTTTATATATATTTGATTCCTTGAGTTCTGGGAGTGAGATAAACATATATTTCTGGATAAAATTCAAAATTAGTTATATATTCTTTTAATGATTTTATTTTCATATAAAACCAAAATAAATTCAATTTTTAAAAGGGTTCTCACACCATCCAAATCTTTATATCTGTACATATACCAAAAAGATACATGGGTTGGAAAATAGAAAACACAAAATATTTTATTGAACAAATTATTGAACAAGAAGATAAACCCGATTCTAGAAGTTCAATAAAATATACACTCGGAGAATATTCAAGTCAAGTTCCAATTTTCGTGCCAAACGATTCTGAAAAAATAACATTATTTCCATACAAATTAGAATCTCTTAAACAAAATGTTGATGAAGAATATCCCAATGGAACAATAAATGAAATACATGTTGGAATTCGTAATGATACCGATATTTCTTATATTGTTCAATTATGGACGCCAAAAGAATTCAATGGAAAAAACATAAGAGAATATAACTTTAGGGATAACGAGCCAAGTGGATCAAATTTCGGACACATATCTGGACCAAATTGCTCACCCAATCACGGACCAAGACTGGATAAAAAGATGATGAAGCATTTTATTGAGTTAAGTAAATTCAAACCACAAGTTGCAGGCAATTTAGAGAAATGCTTAATACATTTAACAAATTCTAGGCCAGGATATGCACAAAATCCAAATAAAGAAATCAAAGTTAGTTTGGAATTATAGTTATAAATTTCTAAACATTTTTATACTTGCCAATTTTTATTCCGCTATGTCAAAGAAAAATAAAATCCCTTGGCATCAGGGAACAATTAGTTATTCGCTTTTCTTTGGAATTCTAGCTATAATCTCCTTTATTGGAACCTACATTTTATACCAATTTTATGACTCTTCATTTACATTAATTTATCTTATAATGGCAATTATCTTTTTCATAATTTTCTTATATAGATTTTACTTGGAAAGAAAAAAATGATAATGAAAAAAGAAACTAAAGAAATTTTAACAAAACAAAAGAAAGCCAGAATAATTGGTTGGATTATCCGTGGTGTTTTAATTGTCGGAATTATTTTGTATATGATATTTAAGAATTAAATGAGCACAATAATCCTTAAAAAGAATTGTTTTATTTTAAAAATATGGGTGGATTGTTAAAATTAAAATATGAAGTTACAAGTCAAATATCTGAAAATTCATTGATTAATGCATTATCAGTTAACAATGATTATCTAAAATATCTTGGAAAATTTAAAAAGATATCTGTAAATTATTCAAACAAAAATCCAGAGATTAATTTAGTTTTCAAACAAAACGACCATTTTCAAGGTGGAACAACAAAACACCGTATTTCTGAAATTCTTGAAAATAAAAGAGAAAATATTTTGGAAAATCCTCCGGAAACAGGCTTAGCTTTCATAATTAAAGATTTTGAGATGAAGTTGAAATATTCTAAAGTTAAAAAGAAGTAGTTTTATTTTCGTTATTTATTGAAATTATTTTGTATATGATATTTAAGAATTAAAAAAATATAACTTTTAAACTTATTTACTGCCTAACAAAACCTTAACAAGCATAATAGTGGGATATTCAACATTCCCGCCAAATTCAGCATAAATAGGACCAATCTTTTCAGTTCCATGTTTTTCAAAAGCTTTCACAATATCATTGTAACCTTCAACAGAATCTTTAATATATTGGACGTCTAAAGTGGGTTCATCCACCAGTAATCTTCCAATATAATTAACAACAGTTTGAGCAGTTAGTTCGATACCTTCGACAATCTCTTCAATCGTTTTCTTTTCAAGAATCATTGCACGAACTTTTGCTTTTCTTTCATTAGTTCTAATTTGAGTTTTAGTCAAAGGTTTTTCTTCTATCATGATTAAGATAAAAAATTGGGAGTTTATAAAATTTATCCACAGGTAAAAAATCTCTAAGAATATTTGCACCCGGTGGAAATAGCTAATAAAATTCTATAACCCCACAAAAAAGCTTTAAACTCTCCCCACTTTATTTTGATATGTTAGATCAATTAATTTCAACAAAAATAATTTCAATTCAATCTCTTACCTTAACAAAACTAATGCTAATTTTAACAAATCTTGGAGACAAATACATAATCGCACTTTTCTCAGTAATAGTTTTGATATTTCTCCTATACAAAAAACCATACCTAAAAACAGAAATCTTCCTTCTAACTCTTGGCTCTTCAGTTATTCTTTCACAAGCTCTAAAATTCATAATACAAAAACCAAGACCAATAAATATGCTAATAGAAAAAACAACTTACAGTTTTCCAAGCGGACACGCAACACTCGCAGTTGCATTCTTCGGAATGTTAATTTATTTATTCAAAGACAAAATCAAAAATAAAACACTAAGATACACATTCATAACAGCAAATATCTTTCTCATGATTCTAATTGGAATTACAAGAATATATCTAAACGTTCATTGGTTAACTGACGTCTTAGCCGGATACGCACTAGGTTTAATTTGTATTTTTGGTTCAATCTACCTAGTTAATAAAATTGGATTCTTAAAGAAAAAAAAATCTTTGATATCATAAACAATTTCTCCAAAACTACTTTAAACCCCTTACTCTTTTTTACAGAATGAAACTATTATCTTGGAACGTAAACGGAATTAGAGCATGCATAGGCCACGGCTTCTTAAATTCAATAAAACAACATAACCCAGACATTATTTGCCTTCAAGAAACAAAAGCTCATCCAGAACAAGTAGACATTCAACTAAAAGACTACGAACACCATTTCTGGAACTCGGCAGAACGTAAAGGGTATGCAGGAGTCGCAGTTTTCTCAAAAATCAAACCATTATCCGTAAAATATGGAATAGGGAATGAAGCAGACATGGAAGGCCGAGTAATCACATTAGAATTCGAAGATTATTTCCTTGTAACTGTTTATACTCCAAACTCAAAAAGAGAATTAGAAAGATTAGATTTTCGTCATAAAGAATGGGACAAAGATTTCCTAAACCATGTAAACAAATTACCAAAACCAACCATCTTTTGTGGGGATCTAAACGTTGCACACACCGAAATGGATTTAGCAAACCCCGCGTCAAACAAAACAACTTTAACAAAACCAGGAAACTGTGGATTCACTGACAAAGAAAGAGAAGGTTTTGATAATATAATTAACGCGGGATACATTGATTCATTTAGACATTTCAACCCAGGGGAAATAAAATATTCTTGGTGGGCTTACATGTTTAAATCTCGTGAAAGAAATGTTGGCTGGCGTATTGATTACTTTTGTGTTCCAGAAATAATAAAACACAAAATGAAATCAGCAGATATTTTGACAGAAGTTCTTGGAAGTGATCATTGTCCTGTTGTTTTGGAATTGAATTGAAGATATTCATAAACCTGACCACAATCAATCTTATAAATCCAAAATAATTACTAAATTTATGTCCAAAAAAATTAATACATTAATAGTCGATGATGAATATGCTTGGAGATTTGATTTAAACAAATTGGCAGAAAAAGCTGGAATAACAAAAATTTCTCAAGCTTCAAGTGAAAATGAAGCAGATTACTTTATGAAAAAAAATAATTATCAATTAATGTTATTGGATACTCAATACGGAAGCACAATAATGGGGCCAAACATTGCAAAAAAAGCTTTTGAAAATAGACAATCCCCAAAAATAATTGCACTTTCTGCAAACGCAGATAACGAAAAATTCTGGAAAAACCAAGATTTCGATTATGAATTTTTTGACAAACAAAAATTTAATGTTGAAAACCTAAAATCAATATTAGAAGAAATGGTTAAATAATTTTGAATTATATTTTTTAAGTTTGATATTATTTTATTTATCCATAAAATTGACTTGTAAAATCAAATAATTTATAACTCCTTCCCACTTTTCTAAAATATGCAAATAAAAAAGTTTTCAGGTGAATATCAAAATTTTTCTCCAAAAAAAATATACAAGTCAATCAAACAAGCAGGAGGATCTTCCAAATTAGCTAAAGAAACTCTCGACATAGTAAAAAAGAAAATCCACAAAGACATAACAACAAAAGAAATACTAAAAATAGTTTTAAGTAATTTGGGAAAAAAACCTGGAGTTTCAGAAAAATATGATTTGAAAAGAGCAATGATGTCCCTGGGTCCAACAGGATTTCCATTTGAAAAATATTTTGCAAAAATATTACAACACTATGGTTATGAAACAAAAGTTGGAACCAAAATAAAAGGAAAAATGATTTTGCATGAAGTCGACATAGTGGCTAATAAAAATAAAAAATTTATGATTGAATGTAAATACCACAATCAACTAGGAATAATAACAAGATTGCATCCAGCAATGTATACTTACGCAAGATTCCTTGCACTTAAACAACAAAGATTTGACCAACCTTGGTTAGTAACCAACACAAAATGTTCCCTAGATGCAAAAAGATATGCCAAGGGAGTAGGATTAAAAATAACTGGCTGGAGTTATCCAGAAAAAGAATCATTACAAAAATTAATCTCAGAAAAAAATCTATATCCTATAACAATTTTAAAAGAATTAACCAACAAAACAAAAGAAATTCTATTTGAAAATAATATAATCACCTTAAAAGATTTTGAAGCATATCCCTTCCTAAATTTGACTAAAAGACTCAATATTTCAAAAAAAGAAACTACTGCATTATTAAAAGAAGTAGATGAAATATTGGCAATTTAAAATCTGCCTTCTCAAAAAAACTTTAAAAAAATAAAAAAATAAAAATTAAACTAAAAAAAGATTTATTCTTTCTTTACTTTAACTGCTTTAAGACCTTTATCTCCAGTTTCCACTTCATATGTAACTTTATCGCCTTCACTAACTTCTACGCCTTCACCTATTTCTGACTGGTGTACGAAAACATCTTTACCATCATCTCCAGAAATAAATCCGAATCCTTTAGCATCATTGAAAAATTTTATTGTTCCTTTCATTTTTTTTAACCTCCCATTTTATCTATAATTGGGATTAATAAAAATCGTTTAATATTAAATAAAAATAAATCTACAAATAATTAATGTTTTTTACTAAAATAGTTAAAAAAAATGCCTATATAAACAATTCCTTTTTCTAAATAGCCTTCCTCAGCCGCAACCACCGCTCATTTCACAAATCCTAGAAGAAAAAAACATCAAAAAATATTTTAAAACATACTAAACTTAACAAATATATGAAACAAATAAAACAGTTGAAAATAAATAATAAATTATATACATTTAATATTTATACAGAAAAAAGAAATTCAACAAGAGCATCAATAACAAAAACAGCAATTACAATTAGAATCCCAAAACACCTATCCAAACAAAGACAAGAAATTGAAACTCAAAATTTAATTAATTGGGCTATTAAAAAAATTGAAATTTCTCCCCCAAAAGAAAATATAAAAAAAATTTATTCTCATTTAGATATTTTGGTAATTTATGATGAAAAATATATTTTACACATAGAAAACAGAATTTCTGAAAAAAATTTTGCAAAAATAAATAAAAATAGAATAGAATTCAAAATAGCTTATCACCATTCCAAAGACAAAAAACAAGAATATATAAAAAAACAATTAAAAAAATTAATTGAAAAACATCATATTGGAGAAATAACAAAACGCGTACATAAAATAAATGACTTATGTTTCAATAAAAAAATAGAAAATGTAAAAATAAAATATTTAACCTCCAAATGGGGTCATTGCACTTCAAAAAACGAAGTTTGTCTTTCTACAAGATTACTTCTTGCACCAAAAGCTGTATTAAATTACGTAATAGTGCATGAATTGGCTCATTTAATAGAAATGAATCATTCAAAAAAATTTTGGAATATTGTTAAAGCCGTTGACAAAACATACAAAGCAAAAGAAAAATGGCTAAAGGATTACGGACATACATTAGTTATTTGAAATAGTTAACTTGGCTTTTTTCATGACTTCATTCATCCTATTCAAAGTTTCTTTTGTTTCTCGGCCTTTCTTAAATTCTTTTGAATAAACTTTCCATCTTCTTTTAATTTCTTTCAAAGCAGCACGCCGACAAATAGAGTCATCAATAATACATACTTTAGCCATATTAACACCCATTTCTGTTGGAGAAGAATATTTGGAATCAATTTTCTTTAAAATTTTAAAATTATACAAATCACGATTATAATTAACAGCAATTTTTCCATATTTTTTCTGATAATATTTATCTATAACATTGAAGTCACCCAAATCCGCAGTAGCAGCCTCATAAGCCAAATTAACAGGATGATTCAAAGGGAGATTCCAAACAGGAAATGTTTCAAATTTACTGAATCCAGACTTAATTTTTTTCTTTTTCTCCAAATAAATCTGATTCAATGCTGTCGCCATTTTTGCTGAACCCCCAGAAGCTCCAGTTATAACAATAATTTTTTTTGAAACGGGAATATGTTTCTCTTTTGAATAACCTTTCAAAACATAATTAATTCCTTTCTCATAGTCTTTAATTTCATTTCTAACAAAAACAGAATAATCTTTATTTTCTAATTTTTCCTTAATTAATAAAATTCCTTTTTCTTTACTATAGCGAGTAATACAAATAAAATTAACTTTCAAACCAAATTTTTTGATATCCTTTAAATCTTTCAAAACTTGCTTAAAATAACTCAAATCAAAATCACCCAAATGTCTAGAAGAAACTAAATCTTTTGCATTCACACAATAAATAATTTCAATTTCACCTAAGCTCTTAATAAATTCAATCTTAGATGTTTTTTTATAACCAGGTAAAACCCTTGAAGCATGCATATCATAAACAAATTTTCCCCCAATTTCTAGATATAACCGATCATAAATACTAAGTCGTCTAAAAACTTCCGAACTCTGAGCCTCAAAATATTTCTTAGAATCAAATCCCCTTTTCATCTAAAAATAAAAGAATAAGAGTATATAAAATTAAACAAAAATAAATTTCTCTTATCTTAATTTAAATGTTGCACTAATTCTTGCAGTAACTTCTTTCTCACCAGGTTGAATATTAGAAGCAGCTTCTTTCGCCATTCCAGCATCTTCCATTACACCCCTTCCTGAACTGGAATAAACATTCCAAGGATAATAACCAAAATCACTAACTTGAACTGAAACTAACTTTCCTGTTTTAAGTCCAAAACCTTCAGCAACTGAATCAGCTTTAATTTGTGCATCCTTTGCAGCTAACTTCATAGCTTCAGCTTTATACTGATTTTGAAGTTCTTGACTAAGTTCAAAATTAATATAATTAATTCCAGCTCCAGCATCAACTCCAGCATCAACAATGTTCCCCAAATCATCGGATTCTTCACTATTTATCACAACCTTAACAGAATGTGTCGCCTTAAATCCATTATCTTCTCTCCCATCTTCCGTCCACTCATAATTGGGGTAAATATTGAAATTCTCAGTTATTATTTCGTCACGGTCAAATCCTTCCAAAATTAAAGCAATTAACAAATCATTCAAAATTTCTGAATTTTTATCTTTAGCTTCTGAACTAGTATTACCTTCAGTTTCAATATTGAAGTAAACACTAATTACATCAGGCATAGCATTAACAGTTGCAATACCTTCGACATTTACAGTATTTCCCGAATAAGTTGAATTTGGTGCCTTAAAAGAAAACAAAGCAACCAGAGCTACAATTAGAATAACTCCAGAAACAATAGCAGTTATTGCAATAGCATTATTTTTACTTTTCATTTTTTCCTTCATTATAATTTTCTCTAATTCAAATTAATTTAAATTTGTAAGAAAAATTTAAACTTAAAGTTTCCTCCAATTTATCAACGCAAAAATAAACAAAGCTAAAATTCCACCAGCAAGAAACCACACCCACATTGGACTTGGAGTATTTTGAATTAAAACATCCCCTGCATGAACACTAGCATCAGCAATTTGGGGGGCAGAAGCAAATTCTCTCCCTATTGATTCAATATCCATTTTTTGAACAAGATTATTAGAAACACTATCAGTCAGAACTTGTGGAACGGCTTTGATTTTTCCATAAACATAACTTGCAAAAGTCCCAACACCAACAATCATAAAAGCAGGAAGTAAACTTTTGAATTTATTTGAAATAGTAGAACCTTTGGGGGAAATAATTATTGATTTATTACTTAATTCATATAAAACAATTCTTCGTCCCTTTTTACTCCAGAAAAATTTCTGCTTTTTTTGAATCAATTCAGCAGCAAGTAATTTTTTGATATTATAATCAACTGTGTTCATTGGAATATTAAGCCCATCAGACATGTCTTTTGCACTTGATCCATCATGCTTCGCTAAATAATCAATAAACTTCTTTGAAGTCTCACTACCCAAGACATCCGCGAGTTTCTTGGCCCTGCTGTCATCCAAGGAAATTAACATAAAACTTTCTTCACCCATATCAACCATTAGAATTTAATATTTATAAAAGATACGAAGACTTCAAGGATAATTGAAGTTATGAGTATAAATTCTTATAAAGAAAAAAAGATACATAAAAATATGGAAAAAATATCAGAATTTAGAAAATTGATGGAAAAAGAGAAATTAAATAGACAATTAAGTAAAATAGAGATAATTCTTCAAAATTTCAATGAAAATAAAAATGGTCCAATCACTCCAGGAGATTTATTAGAAGAATTTCAAAGTTATAATCGTATAGCACAAAATATTAAAAATGAATGTGGGATTGAATTTGAAGATTTACAAAAAAAATATAATTTATTATATGGGTCTGCTCCGGAAGAGATGGCAGAAGAATATTTTAATTAATTCTGAATTAATTTTTTAATAATTTGGCTAAACAAATCCTTCAATATTTTTACTGGGATTACCTATTGAAACAGGGATTTTACAACCTGTTTTTACATTTTCCCAAGTTTCATCATCATCAATTTTAGACCATAAATTATAATGTTTATTATAACTCCACCACCTTTGACCACAATTAGCAACATATGTTTTTTGGGAAGAACTTATTCCCATTCCTTCAATTTTTTCCTTATTCTCACTATGAGAATACTGTAAAATATGACATTCTGAACAACTCATAAAAAATAAAATTTAATCTCATTTAAATAAATGCCTATAAATATCAAACCAAAACCCATAAAAACTCAACAAACCTCAAATTAACATGACAACTTGGAGTTATCTTCATCATTAGAAAAGATATTCTTAGTCGTAACTCAAATTCTAAAAAAACTTATAAATGTCCCTCATTTGAATTAAATGTAATTATGGCGGTTTTCGTATAGTGGTTATTACACGTGGTTGTGGTCCGCGAAACGGGGGTTCGATTCCCCCATTCCGCTTCGAATGAATTGGATGAGTGGTCAAATCTTTGATTTGATCCTCATTCCATCTTCCCCCATAATATTTTTTTCAAATAAATAAATTAAATTTATAACTAAACAATACCTAATAAAAAAATGGAAACACTAAATAAAAAATCAAAGATTTCTAATTCGCCAACAAACCAAGGCGAATTAGTGAAAGGATTCAAAGACATCACAGGAATGGAAGCACAAAAATTTGCATTAATAAGAAAAGTAGCGGAGCAAACTTTTGAAAAATACAACTTTCAAGAAATTGAAACACCAATAATTGAATACGAAGATTTCGTTAAAGGAGAAAATTCAAACGAAGAAACAATTTCAGAAATATTCAAACTAGAAGACAGAGGAAAAAGAAAACTGGCTCTAAGATATGAATTCACTTTCCAACTAAAAAGATTAGCAAAACTACAAAAAATCCCCTTCAAAAGATTTCAAATAGGACCAGTATTTAGGGATGAACCAATAAGTAAAAATAGATTCAGGCAATTCACTCAATGCGATATTGATACAATTGGCTCAACTCCAAAAGAAGAAGCAGAAATATTAACAGCAATAAAAGACATCTTGAAAGCCCTAAAAATTAAATCAACTATTTTTGTAAACAACAGAAGATTACTTAACGAAATATTGGAAGAACAAGGAATAAAAAATAAGCAAGAAACAATAAAAGAACTTGACAAACTAGATAAACTCTCAGAAAAAGAAGTGAAAGAGAATCTGAAAAAAATAGGAGCAGAAAAATTATTGGCTATTGTAAAACAACCAGAAGATTATTTCAAAAAGTATGAAGCTTACAAAGAAATTCTAGAACTAAAAAAATACTGTTCATCATATGGAATTAAAATAGAATTCCAACCAACACTTTCAAGAGGGCTTGCATATTACACAGGGAATGTATTTGAAATGAAATCAGATATAAAAGAAACTATTTGTGGTGGGGGAACTTATGAAATTGAAGGAAAAGAATCAACTGGAATCTCATTCTCAATTGAAAGATTAATGGCTGTTTCAAATATAATTGTGGGCATTGAAAAAATATTGGTAGTTTCCCTAAATGAAGATAAAAAAGCAATTCAATTATCAAAACAGCTTCGTCAACAAGGAAAAAATATATCAACATTCTTTGGAAAACCAAACAAGGCATTTGACTACGCAAAAGCTTACGGAATAAAGAAAATAATTTTTGTTGGTAAAAAAGAATGTGAAAAGAAAAGATTCATGATCAAAGATTTACAAACAGGCAAAGAAATAATTTTAACTGTTAAGAAATAAATCACAATAATTCTTAAAAACACAAAATATCTCAAGATATCATGGAAGAAAACTATTTGAAAAAAGATTTACAACTTGATCTTTCCAAAAAACCTAACAACTTAAGTGAATACGAAATTTGGTTAGAAATGAAAAAAATCCTAGTGCCAATGGAACCCCCAAAAAGAGATTCTAGTGGAATTTTAATAAACTATCTTAATGAACTTAAAACATTCGATCATTTTTATTCAGTTGAAAAACATCCAAATGTATACGTTGGAAGAAAAGACAACGGTGATATAATTTCAATGAGATTCATTTCCAAAATAAGTGAGCTTGAAGAAAGAATAAATAAATTGATTGAAGGTCCATTAAATAAAATAAAAGAAAATATAAAAGTTTAATAATTACTAATAAAATATTTTGAAAAAATACTTTAACTTCAACTAAATTAGAACCTTTCAACATATTTATAAAGAATTTGTCCTATCTTCTTTACACAATGAAAAAAATTATTTTTTTAATAATGGTTCTTATGTGTGTAGTACCATTTGTTAATGCAGATGTTATCCCAATGGATTCACATCCTTTGTCAAAATGTGTTGAAATTGTAAATTTAAATAATTTTTCCGATGCCTACATAATTGGTTATATTACTGGTCCAATGGTTGAAGATTATGAAACTTATTTTATTGGACAAAATGAATGTTTAACAAGTGGTTATAAATTTAATACCTTAAAAATAATTGCTGCAAAAAAATCTTATGTTGATTCAATAGGTATAAAGAATATTGATATTAGCAATGAAAATATATTTGTTTCTGAAGAAAAAATTAATCCTTATGGAGGGTATGTTAATGAAAATGACCCCCTTATTAATTTAAAAATAGAATATTCTATTCAAGGTTTTTTAGATGGTAAACTAATATTGTATAAATCAAAAAAAACTTCTGAATACAATAATGGAACACCAAAAAAAGTAGAAACATATGAAAAATCAAATATTCAAAATATTAGATTAAATATTGGGGAGATAAATAATTCTGAACCAACACCAAAACTAACTCCAAAAATTTCTCCAGAACAAATCCCAGAACCAAAAAGTTTTTTGAATAAATTTGTATGGTTCTTCAAAGGATTATTTGGTAAAAATTGTGAAAATGATATATGAAACAAAATTTCTTTTATCTCTCTTAGTAACATTAATTATTGAAATTCCCATAATATTTTTACTTATTAAATATTTCATTAAACCAAAAAAGTTTTCAATAAAAAAAATAATTGTTGTTGGAATTATTGCTTCAACATTAACACTTCCATACTTTTGGTTTATATTAGTCGCTTATCTCTCCCCAAATTATTACATACTATTTGGAGAAATTTTTGTAATACTTATTGAATCTTTGATCTTTAATCAAATTCTCAAGATTAAACTACACAAAGCTTTTTACATTTCATTAATAGCAAACATTTCTTCTATATTGGCAGGAATACTAATCTTCTAAAAACTTTAACTCCAACAATTGATCTAAATCCAACCTCAAAAGAAACAAAATTACCTAAACCAAGACCAAATCTTCAAACCAATCTTCACAAAAGTTGATTTAAATTTCTTAGTAAATGATTTACCTTTAATCTTAATCTCCCCATCACTAATTTTTTCAAGAAGAGTATCCACCAAAGCTTCACTTTCATAAATATCAAATAAAGTTGCCTCACTTTCAATTAAAATATCATAAGTAGCATTTTCATTTTCAATACAATCAAACTCTTCAATCATAGAATTATTTAATTCTAAAAAACCATAACTTTCTTCTGCAATATAAATATTAAAAATTTCTGTATTAAATGGAATCTGTGAAGGAATTACTTGTCCAATTATTTTATCCTTATATTGTAAAAGACTTTGACATTCAACTTGTTTAAAATTAATTTGTTCAATCTCGGCATCTTGCGCAACAACAAAAGTTAAACTTAAAATTAATGCAAAAACAAATACCATCATCTTTTTCATAACCAAAACAAGAAAACTCCGTTTATATTCTTTTTTATCTTTCCCCCTCACTGAAAAACCATAAAATTTCCCTGTTAACCTCAAACAACTTATGTTCTCCAACAGCCTGCATGAGCAGGTTCTCGTGCCGGGAACTTTGGTGAGGCGGTACAAAGGATAACTCAATTTTTTCCCCCCAATTCCAAGAATTTTTAAACTAAAATTAACTAAGATAAAAATGGTAGAAAAACTTATTGGGGGACAAGCTGTAATGGAGGGGGTAATGATGCTTAACGGTAAAAAACAAGCAATCGCAGTTAGAAACCCGGAAGGAAAAATAATTATAAAAAAAGGAGAAATTAATCCCCCACAATCAAAAATTACAAACTTGCCTTTCATAAGGGGAGTAATAAAATTAATCTACATGATGGTAATTGGAATAAGAGCATTAAATTATTCTACAAGCATAGCTGTAGATGAAAAAGAAGAAGAGTTCACAGGTTGGAGCATGATACTATTCATGTTTTTTTCAATTGCTTTTGCATTATTTTTATTCAAATTTTTACCATTATTAGCAACTAAATTTTTAGTTTCAAAAATAATATATTTACAAACACAAAATTTCCTCCCAAACTTAATTGATGGAATAATAAAGATTTCAATTTTTATTTTATATATTTACTTAATGACTTTATCTCAAGAAACAAAAAAATTATTCGAGTATCATGGTGCAGAACATAAAACAATTAGATGTCAAGAATCTAAAGAAAAATTAACTCCAAAAAATGCAAAGAAATATTCAAGATTCCATCCAAGATGTGGAACATCATTTATTTTTGGAACCCTCTTAATTAGTATTTTCGTCTACACAATAATTCCATTCAACGATGTAACTTTCTGGGAAAATCTATTGTATAGAATATTATTACTTCCAGTAATCATGGGAATTTCTTATGAAATATTAAGAATCTCTGGAAAAAATGAAAACAATTGGTTCTTTAAAATAATAACAGCTCCAGGACTTTGGATGCAAAGACTAACTACAAAGGAACCAAATGAAAAACAACTTGAAGTTGCAATAAAATCTTTAGAAGGTGTTATGTGAAAAGGTTAAGAAGTTGTAGAAAAGCTTGAGTTAGTTGTTTCTTTATTCTACTTTTTTATAATCTTTAATTTCTGGGAAAAAATAATATAATCTATAAAGCACATCATTAGCTGCCCTCAAGGTCATTTTTTCTGGTAAACAATTTGCACTTTGATTCTGAAGAAAATATGCATTACTCTTTTCTTGATCTACCTCATCCATCAACGCCTGTTCAAAATCTTTTAATTTATTCATTAAATTTTTTGTTTCTTTTCCCATAATTAATTAATTTTTTAGTAGATTATAAATATTATTGTGATAAGGTTAAGAGATTATCTTAGTTTAAAATATCATATCCTTTCATCAAAAGAATTTTCCTAACAGCATCATCAATTTGTTGCTCATTTATTTCACCAATTAAAACTTTCTCTTCTAATTTTTCTAAGATATTTTTTAATTGTTTATCTGTAATATAGAAATCCAAAATTAACTCTTCCCCAGAATTAATTAAATCCACATAAAGATCAATTTTATCTGGATAAAAGGAATGTAATCCTTCCATATTTATTTCATCCGCAACAATTAATCCTTCAAATTCGGAAAGAGTACCTAAAACCCCTGGAGAAACTGTTGAAGGTCCCCCACTTGAATCTATCAATCCCTTAGAAATCTGATGACTAACCATAATAGCTGAAACATTTTTTTTTATACAATTCTCAAAAATAAGTAAATCCTCTTCTCCAATTATTTGTGTATCTGTTTCCTCATGCAAATTTTTCAATAAAGATTTTCCCGGATAATGTTTACATGTACCAAAAATATTTTCTTGTAATCCTTCAACATATGCTTCAACTTTTTCATTAATTTGATCAACTTCTCCAGAAAAAACTCTCCCCCCATAAGCCAAATCTTTATATTCGGCAACAGGAGCAAAATTTAGATTAAACCCAATGGATTTTAGCAACTCTCCTTGTTTTAATCCAACCTCATATGCTTCCAAACTTGAATTTATTTCATTAAAAGGAGGAAATTTTTGATTTTCTTGAACATTTTTTCTAAAGGGAGTCCAAGCACCCTCCATATCTGTAGCAACAAATAATTTTATTTTGGAATCTTTTTGATATATTGAAATTAATTCCACATAAGCTTCTTGAGAATTTTGTCTATCTAAAAATATTCCCCCAATATTAAGGGAATTATAATCAAGGTCTTTTTTATCCCCTCTAACCATAATCATTTGAGAAATTTTCTGTTGTAACGTTAAACTAGCTATATCTATTGTATTCCCTTCGATAAAAATATTATCTGTATTGCCAAAATCTTTGTCAATAAAAAAGATTCCAACCAGAATTAATATTAAAATTAAAACTAATGCTATCTTAAAATTTGATGATCGCATTACCTGTAATAGATTTTTCATTTTTCTCCTTCGTTATATAATCATAAAATTCTTTATATGTCATAGATTTTGCACCATCTTCTTTAACATATTTCAAAAATAAATCTAAATCTTCTAATTTTTCTTCTGAATCAAAAGTATTTTGGTGCAATTGAATAATAAAAAGATTTTCTTTTTTATAACTTTTAATCCAATCTTCATATTCCGTATGTCTAAAATCTTTAGCATACCAACCATAATGGTAAATTGGGTCATACCCCCTAGGGGTAATTATTACATTTTCATCAAAATAAGCTTTTGGAACATGAGTATTTCCAATAATTGTAAAACCTGCTTTCTTAACATTTTCATATTGTTCAGTTGTCCAAGCATTTCCTGGAGGAAAATAACTATGGATTGATATTCCAAAAATATTTTCAATTTCTCTTTTTCCTTGGAAAATATTGTACCAAACTTCTTCATAAGCCGGACAATAAAATGAATTTCTACAATGATTATATCCGTGCATCCCCACTTCATAACCCTTATCTAAAACCTCTTCTATATACTCCACCATTTCAGGATCTTCCCTTAAAGGAAAATTTTCTCCTGTTTGTTCTACAAAAATATATGGGGTAACACCTATTGTTGCGATAAATCCATATTTATCAATTATATCTGTAACTTGTTTGTATCTCTCAAGATCATATCCAAAAGGTCCCAGGTATTCTTCTGTATCTTGCATATTCCACCAATCATCTAATTCAATAATAATTATTTTTTCTTGAACTTTAACACTAGTTTGATGATCCAACCTCGCTCCAATAAAGAAAAAAACAAGAAACGCAATAAAAAAAATCATTACAAGAAAAACTAAAATTTTTCTAACAATTTTTTTCTTTATTTTAATTTTCTTTTTTAAATTTTCAAAAAAGTTAATTCTTTTTAATATATAAAATAAAAGAAAAATTATGGCTAATATCAAGAACAAATAACCTAGTTTACTAATAATTGCAGATTGAGTTAATTCATAATGTATTGTCCAAACCATATTATTAAGAGATTATCTTAGTTTAAAAAAATTACTTTTATCTGTCTTGATTTGATTCTTAGAAGTTGTAGAAATTGCAGAATAGGTTGAATTAATTAGTTATTTGGAATTTACTAAAGAGAACATTCATAAATTTCTGGAATACTTGATTCTAAAATATTTCCTTCTTTATCTACTCTAAATATTAGTTCGGCTGCATTTGAAGGCCTATCATTACGTCCAGCAATCCTATGAATTTTAGATGTTATTAAATAATATTCTCCTTTATCTTCAACCATATATTTATATCCCCCAGATCCCCCCTCATCGAAACTTTCAACATAAACATAATTTTGATCTTCCAATTCTCCTGAATAAGAACCCCCACAAATAACACAATGTGGATATGTTGCAGCCCCATCCAAATCTTGACAATATGATTGTATTTCTGGTTTAACTATTTCTAAAATTTGTTCCTGATAATATTGCTCTTTTATTTCTTTTAGTTGTTCATCGGTTAAATCTAACTTATGAGAATTAGCTATGAACACATTACTTAATAAAAACCAAATTGATATTGCTAAAACAATAATTCCAATTGTCCAATAAATTGCTCCTCTTTTCATAGGTGTTATAATCAAAAAACCTTTATAATTTTACCGCACAAAAACAAAATCCCAGCATATCTGCACTAAATAAAAAAACTAACAATCTTACTTCCCAACTAATTATTTACCAACAGTAGTATAAAACTTACTATATTCGTCATCGTCTTCATCAGGTTCTCGTCTTTCAAAACGTGGTCTTCCGCCTCTATCTGGCCTTTCCTTTTCTTCAGCAATACTAACTGTTATCTTTCTACCATCCATTTCCTTTTCATGCATTTCTTCTACTGCTTTAGCTGCAGCATCTTCATCAATAAAAGTTACAAAACCAAATCCTTTACTTCGATTAGTTTCTCGGTCAGTAATAACTATAACATCTTCAATATCCCCGAATCCCGAAAACATTTTTTCCAAGTCTTCCGTCTTCAGTTTGAAATTCAAATTCCCTACAAATATCTTTTTACTCATCTTAATTTTTTCCTCCATAAACTTTTCTCGCGAAATCGTTTCCCAATCGATTTTGTTGACTGGGAAAAGTTTTTTCACAGGAAATTGCTAAACAATTTCCTTTGAATCGTAGTGAATCCAGAAGATTCACGCAGTTTCATTCTTACTTCTCAAACTCTTTTCCGAACAATAATAATAAAAAATAATAAAATTAAAAAATTAATTAAACCTATTCTCTAGGTTCTCTTGGTTTAGCTTCGTTAACAGTCAATGCTCTTCCGTCTAATTCTTTTTCGTTCATTTCTGCTACTGCTTTATCAGCATCAGCATCATTTACAAAAGTAATAAAACCGAATCCTTTTGATTTTCTGCTATCAAATTTATCAAGAATAACTGTGGCATCTTCAATTTCTCCAAATTTTTCAAAAGCTTCTCTAAGCTCTTTTCCTCGAACTTTGAATGATAAATTACCAACAAATACTTTTTTACTCATCTTAATTTTCCTCCTTTCAAGCACTTTAAACATGGTCAGAGGTAGAACTCTTAATCAATTTTTACGCCGAACAGGACAAATCTTTTACAAATCAAGGCTTTATAAGTTTTTACATAGCCCATTTATTCTCAATCTCTATTTCTAACTAAACTCAATTTATGTCCTCCAGCGGATACAGATAATTTATTTTATCAATTTCCCACTCAACTAAACTCAATATATTTTCGATAAGTTCTAAGTAAATTCAAATTCTTTAATAAAAAACCACAAAACCTTTCAGCATCATTCCTTTCTTTCATAGTTGAATAATCATAAAAACTATTCAATTCCTCTTTTCCGATATCCCCCGCAGAATAAGCATTCCCTTCCGGACTCACAATCAAATAATCCTTCTCTTTACACAACTTCTTCAACTTCCAACCACAATTAAAAAATTTCTTTACCTTATTTTCTAACGAGGCTTTTCTTTGCAATTTATTCATCCTCTTAAACCCAAAAATTCAGTTAAATAGATGACTTTTCCCTAGTCAAGAGAAACAACAATCTTTTAAAGAAAACCTAAAAATATTTACCTAAATCCACCCAAGGTCTCCAAAAAAGGAATAATTTCTTTTGGATGTTCCATTATTGTATCAGCTCCAGCATCAATTAATTTTTGTTTATCCTTAACAAATCCCCAAGTAACTCCGACAACGTACGCATCAGTTGACCTAGGAGCCGTCATAATATTTTTGTAAGCATGAATCCCATTAACAGTATCCTCAAATGCAACAACTTCACTCGGATGAACCCCCAATGCATTTACAGTAAGCATTGCAGATAAACTATTTGGTTTTTCAATATAATGTTTCATATCACTAGGAATCAATTTAGTCAAAAATTCAATATTATCATAATTTATATTATCTTGTTTAATCTTTCCATTTACCAAAATTTTCAAAATATCGTCATATGTTACAATACTGTCAAAACATCCAGAGATACCTGATTTATTTAACAATTTATCTAAACTAGCTCTCCCCTTAGTTGTATTAATTCCCAACCTTAATCGAGTCATTCTATTTGGACTAGCAATTCCCCTGTTATACACTTCAGAAATAATATTTTTCATATCAACTCCTCCCATCTTTATTGTGTCCAAAGGATTTTTTGCACAATAATTATTATATTCTTTCCAAATTTTAGCTTCATTGCCTTCCCATTTCACATAAGAAATATTATCATACAAAGCAGGCATACCTCCACCTGCATAAATCTTATTATAATAATCCATCCACTCATCTGTATAATCTCCAAATTCCTTAGATTTATCTCCCATCTTTTCATGAATAAATTTTTGCCAATCATAATGAAAATCCATGGAAGCATAAGTAACCCCATCCATATCAAAAATAACAGAACGTAATGGTTGTTGAATTTTATTTGTAGATGTAATGATTTCCATAAAAAATTAACCAAATATCCACTTAAAAGAATTATTGTGCTATATTTTACAATCTTTTTGCCATTTCAACAAAAGAAAGTGGCTCTTTTGAAAGACCAACAAGAATTTCTCCAGATAAATATCCTTGACTCAAATAAAATTTTTCTGAATTCAAAGTAGAATACAAATAAATTTCCCAGTAACTTTTTTTCTTAATCTTCTTTTCAGCAAATTTTAATAATTTTTTTCCATAACCACGGCCAACAGAACTAGGACAAACATACAACCCATCAATTTTATTTTCACAAAAAGAAACAGAACCAATCACTTTTCCCTTTTTCTTTAAACAATATATTTCACAATCATTAAACTCCTCTAAAATTTTCTCAGGAGTTTGGTCTTCAATTAATTCTTTTACAGCATTAGAAGAATAACAATTAGAATTCACATTACCAATAGAATTTCTACGACAATTAGAAATCTCCGATACATCACCTTTTTTTGCTGAGACTACTCTCATGAGATATTTATGAAAACCCCCTTAAAAAAGAAATATGTAACTATAAAACAGATGTTCAAAAATGATTAAACAACGCCAATTTCCCCCTTACAAATATTTGGTTCAATTTATGTCCCCGCTGGAAATAATAATTCCCTTTTTTTATCCCACAAACTACTCAACCCCTAAGAAAATTCACAACCCCACCATTATTGCTCCCCGAGGGATGGGGTAACACAATTACTTCTTTACCATTTTCTTCCAAAATTTCTTTAATTGATCTATCTCCAATTAACTTTTGATTAATAATAAACTCATTCTTCTTTCCAAAAAAAATTATCTTCTTTAAACTATTTCGCAATAAAATATCTTGAAGAAATTTATTTTTGATACATTTTTTAGCAAAATCAAATTTCAAGGGATTAAACTCATCAGATCTTCCTTTTCCTTCTTTTAATGAAGCACATTTCACTAAAGATGTTATTAAAAAATATTCAGAATTATTAAAATCAAAATAATCTCCAATTTCAAATTCAAGAAATTTATCAATTTCTATTTTTCGAAGCATTAAAGAAATATTTTTATTTATCTTATTAAAGCTAGCAGTTTCTTTTGCTTTTAAAAAATCTCCATGCAAATTAAAATCCTCAACCAATTTACTTATTTGATTAAATCCAGGACATAATCCAACTAAAGCAATTAAAGGTTTTTTAGGATTATTTTCAATCATACTAAAATAAAGAAATCTATCTCCTTCTTTTAATAAAACCAAATCTTTTTCAGAAATGATTTTTTTATTAATTTCATTTAACTTTCCCCCACAAAATAATTCGCAATAATCTTTTGCTCTTATCATTCAACCTCAATCTCCGCCCTAAAACTATGACTTCCTTCAACCTTAATTTTATGACTAACAACTTTCAAAGGTTTAGAATACATTGGACAATCCAATACAAAAGATTCAAACTCTCCCCCTTCACCCGCAACATGAATCTTATATTTTTCATTCAAGGAAATAACTTCTCCAATGAATTTTTCATCAATTTCTCGGAGTAGCCACGATCCATCCAAAGGATAAGCAAATACTCCAACAATAATAACTTTAAAATTAGCTTTAATCAATTCATGTAAATACTCCGTTTCATTTTTTTTCCACAAAGGATTAAAACATTTTAATTTTAATTTATCACAAATCTTCTGAATTCTAGATGCCTGGTAAACCGATTGTATGGCCCCCGTAATAATCCCTTCGATTCCATATTCTTCCTTCACTTTCAAAATAGCCCTTTCTAAATCTTCAAGTTCAATTTCTTTTTCCCCCTGTGTTTTTTCAATAATTAATGGAATATTCATAACCTCGGCTTGTTTTACAACCTTTTCAACCGATGGAGTATGAAACATATAACTCTCTTTATTTTCAGAAAAAATTGAAACAAGACAAACTATTTCATGCCCCGCATTCTTCATTAAATAAGTTGCATAAACTGAATCTTTCCCTCCAGAAAATAATGATGCTAGTTTCATAACAAATCAAATTTTTTTCTATTTATAATAATTACTAATTAACCCGATAATTTAACTCAAGAAATTTTTCCACTTAACTACTTCTTCCCCAAAAAACGAAAAGTAAATCTGCATTTAGCGATTTAATTGAGCAAGAGAAATAATTCATTTATTTCTTTTTGGAAATTATTCTGGAAATATGTTCTAAAGTACTTTCCATCAATTCAGGATTTTTATCTAAAATTTTTTTTATCTCTCTTTGATTTTCTATTAAATCAATTGTATTCAAAACTTTCTTTCTTCCATCAAAATAATAAAAAATATTATCTACAAAACCATGTGGATTTAAATTTGTTTTAATATAATTTAATTTAGATTCGGGAATATCTTTAAATTTTTCATAAATTGAGCCTTTCAAGCGATTTAAATTTGAAACATCTATTGCCATAAAAAATTAACCAAATATTACTTTATAAATTTATTTGGCCTCAAGTTCAAGAGCATCTTCAGCAGTAACAACATCTCCTGCTTTCAATGTTTCTTCTGACCAATTCCCATCAATTAAATCCTGATAAGGATGAGGATTATGTTTCAAAAAAATATGCTTCAACCAAATATGAATTTCATCAAAATGATTTTCTTGCTCAAGCCATAATTCCCCATTGCTTTCTAATTGCAAAACCGGGAAAAAGGATAAGGCTCTTTCCTCTTTCTTTTCTCCAATGATTCTTGTATAACTAACTCTTTTATGGGATTTATTTGCATCAAAATAAAGCAAAACTTTTCCATGAATAGATTTCAATTTACTTTTTATATTAAAATTATTTTTAGGTAAACTAATTCCCGTTTCCCGAAGAGCATTCTTATCAACAATTGTTTTTTTTATTCTTCTATTTTCAGTAATAATTGCTTTATTCAAAGATTCAATTAATTCGTCCAAAGTTACTTTTCTAAAACGGGGCATGGGACTCCTCGGAATAAGTCCAGGAATATCTTCATCAAGTTCAATCCTTTCAAGTTCCCTGGGCTCACGTTTTTCTTCTTCACCAAATAAAATACTATCAATTGACCTCAAATATTTGCTCAAAATTAATTCTGATTTAATTCTCAAAAGTAATGTCGCTGCAAGTAAAACCTTGCTTGAAACAAAAAAATCAATTTCCTCATATTCTTGGATTTTAATTAAAAATCCCTCAACCAAAATTCCAATATCAATATTCCAAGGGTCAAGCTCTTCAGTATTAATTAAATCATAAATAATGTCTTGCCACCCCATCTCTCGATTAAATAATAAATCATGGATTTGATCCTGATTAACCCCTCTTTGTTCACCTCCCATAGATTAATTACTCAGTTTTATTTTATAAAAACTATTATTTGAAAAAACCCAAAAGTAACAACCGCAATTGACTACTTTAAAACAATCAACTCTTGTCATTTTGAAAGAGTAACAATAACGAAACATTTATATACTATTATTTGCTCAATATAATATCACCTCTTTTTACCCAGGAGAGGAAACTTACTAACTATTTTTTTGGTGAGAATAATCTCCTAGGTTTTTTTTAACTCTTTCAAATATTATGTTAAAAACCCATTAAATATCATTAATTATTTCATAAATTCACCAATATTCTCTTGGTAAATAATCGTTCCAGCATTTCCAAGACAATCTTCAATATTTTCAGATTGACAACCATCAATTAATTTTCTAACTTGATCAACATGTGGCTCTTGAAGAAGAAAAACCATTACACATTTTCCGTCTTCAACCAAATTACTATCTAGACAAAGATAATAATCATTAATTTGTGTTGCCCAAGATAAAATTGACAAAACCCCCATTATAATTAAAAAAATCCGAGCATATTTCCAATTTTTTTTAAGATACTTAAAAAATCTTTTCTTGTTCATAAATCTTGTAGATAAAAATAGTATAAAACTTTACTCTTTTTTCTCAGATGTAAAAAATTCAAAATAATGACATTTAACACAATAAAAATTAATACTTGGTCCTAATCTTTAACCAAACTAAAAATAAAATACAAAAAACAGCCATAACTCCAAAAAAAGTATATAATTTATTCTCAAAAATTTTACCAGCATATTCTGGAAATGCTACAAAAAATATAATAATTAAAGCAACCAAAGATATAACGTCCCAATATTTGTTTTCCATATTTATAATAAAAATCTTTTTTTTAAAAACCTACTCTTTTTTCTCAGCTGTAAAGAATTCAGAATAATGACATTTGCCACAGTAAACTCTTTCTTTAGTTTCCATTAAGAAAATCCCCGGACCACATCTTGGACAAGTTCTTGCTCGAGTAACAGTGTCACCATTAATAGTATATTTTGTATATTTCTTACTGGTCGGTTTATTCTTATGTGGTTTCTTTCCTTTTTTTACTATTTTTTTTACCATTTTATTCTGATTTTTCCTCTACTTTTTCTTCCTTAACTTCTTTGTCCTCAGCCCCACCATTTGAAGGTACATCTAAGCCCCCCTTTCCAGGAGTCATGCCCGTAGCATCAGGTGATGTCTCTTCCGTGGGTTTTTCAGTTTCTACTTTGGCAACAACTTTAGCTTCTTTTTCAGCTTTCTTGGCCTCTTCTTCAGCAGCCTTAGTTTCCTCTTCAGCTTTTTTCTTTTCTTCTAAAATATTTTTTTCAGCTTCAAGTTCTTGTTTAGTTTTTTTAACAATTCGATTAAATTCTTCAATTGAATCATAAATATCTACAGTAACAACAAAAACACTAACTCCAAATTTACCAATAATATCTCTAATTCTAATCAAACTTTCATCAACTTTAAACTTTTTAGCAATTATTTTTTTTGATTCTTCTTTACTAGGAGTAACTTCATTTTTGACTTCTATTTTTACTTCATTTCTTGAAAACAAAGCATTCTTTTTTTCTTGTAATATTTTAATTTCCATTTTATCTAGTTTTGATAGCGAAATCTCCTTCGCCAGTTATATTTAAATTTTGAGCAATTACCGATTTTTCATGATCAAGTACATAAACTTTTCCTTTAAAGGATTCTGTATTTTCTTTTGATTCACAATTTGGACATTTATCTCCTTCTTCATAAATCTTCTTACAAATTTTACATGCTTTTTCTTTTATTTTTGCCATTTTAACAACCTGTTCCCCCATTCATTTTATTTTTTCGCTCCCTTGGCAGCTTTCTGATTTGTTTTTGTAACTTTCTGATTTGTTTTTGTAATTTTCTTTAAATCCGCTTCTGCTTTCTGTTTATCTTCCTTAATCCAATCCAATTTTCCAAGTCCAGGTTGTCTCATAGTAAGCCCAACTTTGGGATCATCTCCCTTGTGGCTAATTGCTACAACTCTTGCCATACATAAATCCCCTTCTTTCAAAACTCTTCCACTTGCTTTTCCTGAAAGACTTCCAGCATCACTAAAACTTACATAATCATCCATTGTTTGACTAATGTGAATCATTCCTTTCATCGGACCCATTTCAATAAATGCTCCAAAATTTGTAATTTCAGTAATTTTGCCATAAATTAATTCTTGTAAATCGGGCTTCCAAGCAAGTACCTTGAATGTAGATTTGTAATAAGCAGCACCATCTCCCGGAATAATAACTCCCTCACCAATTTCAATTATTTCAACAATAGAAACAACTTTTCCAACTTCTTTATCATAATATTCAGAATAAGTATCTTCTAATTGTTCACTAATAGCCTGCCGAGTATCCATACCAAATAATTTTGGGTCTACACGCACATAATCCTCAACTTCTGTTAAATAAAACATCTTAATCAAAACTTAAATGAAATTTCCATTTAAAAAGCTTTTGGGTTCCCTCGTTAAATTACTGTAACTCCAATTTTTTTTTGTTCCTTAAAACCATTTTCCTATTTGATACACTTTTCTTAAGTTCCTTATCCATTGTAGCCAAAACATAAGTTGGATGTTCCTTCAAAAACGTCTTAATTCCAATGTCAACATACTTTCCTGGACAACTAACTTCATCATAATCTTGCGCTTTAATTAGTTTTAAGGCCAACTCTGCTTCTTCTCTGAACTTCAGAGCTTTAGAACCATCTCTTAATCTTTTAATCTCCTCAATTACTTCTTTAGGAATTGCAACCCGGTGGCCCTTCATCAAAAGTTCTTCATGAAAATCAACTTTATTTCCAATGCAATAAAGAATAAAATTTGTATCCAATAAAACCCTTGCCATAAAAACATTTAGAAAAGGAAGTATAAATAATTAATCTAAATCTTTCTCCGAACGAACATGTCTTTTATTTTGAAAAAAACTCGCCACAGCTTCCTGAATAAACCAAGGTTTTAAATGCCCTTCTTTTTCTTTTAATTTATCGACTAAATTACCTTCCTTGTGGTAACTATATAACTCTTTAGCCTCACTAACTTGAAAATATGGAATTGGATGTACATTTTGAATATCAACAATCCAACTTTCAGGTTTATATTTTGCAACATAATTTTCCAAATCAATTGCTAATAAATTATACCCTTTTGCTATTTCCACCATACAAAATATAAAATAAAACAATATATAAATCTTACTCTTTGTCACAACTTTAAAATAACAACTAAATAATTAATCTATCTTTATCAAAAAAATTTATAACCTGCATTCTCCTACCAATAAAATGAAAGAGCGTGAAAACAGTTTACTTATTTTGAAAAAAACTTTAAAAACAATTCAAAAAGATAATCCAACACCACTTAAAGAATTGAGTGATCAAACAATTCATTCTGCATCAAAAGGAGATATCGATAATTTAAACATAGCAATAATTGTTTATTCTCTAGGAAAAATACTCTCAAGAGCAGATTACCGAACATTAAAGGGTTGGGATTCTTTTAGAAGAATAGCAATAACTGCTTTAAAATGTTCAATAAATGATTTAGAAAATAACAATGAAAAAAAATTTAGAAAAGATTTTAATTTAATAAGAAAAGCCATCAATAAAATTTCTGGAAAATTAAAAATATATATTGAAGAAGTATTCAAAAAAGCTGAAATAGCAAAAGCTTCAAGAATTCATGAACATGGAATTTCAGCAGAAAAAACAGCAAAAATGCTTGGAATATCAATGTTTGATTTACAAAATTATACGGGGCAAACAAGAATTTCTGAAGTTCCCTTAAACCAAACAATAAATGTAAAAACAAGAATCAAAATGTTAGAGGAATTATTTTAAAATGAATGGACAAACATTAGAATTTGCAACAAAAAAACATGAAGGCCAAGTAAGAAAATTTAAAGAGGAAGCTTACATAAAACACCCAAAAAATGTTGCAAAAATAATAAAAGAAAATAAAAAGAGTCACAAGATTAATGAATTACTTGCAGCAGCATTGCTCCATGACACATTAGAAGACACAAATACAACAGAACAAGAACTCAAAAAAAATTTTGGAAAATTGATAACTTCAATTGTAAAAGAATTGACAACTGACGAAAATGAAAAAGAAAAAATTGGGAAAAAAGAATATCTTGCAAATAAAATGTCTAACAGGAGTAGTTGGGCTTTGGTGATAAAATTAGCAGATAGATTGGACAATGTTTCTGATATAAAAAATAGCCCACAAGAATTTAAAAAAAAATATATTGAAGAAACTAATTTTATTTTAAAAAAAATAGAAAACAATAGGGAACTATCTAAAACACATAAAAAAATAATTAAAAAAATAAAGGAAAAATTAAAATGAATGAAAATGTATTAATTTTTGATGCAAGTTCATTAATCAGTTTAGCTATGAATGGTCTGCTTCCAGAATTAAGAGAATTAAAAAAAATATTTCCAGGAAAATTTATTATTCCTGCAGAAGTTAAATGGGAAATAGTTGGAAGACCGATAAACATTAAAAGATTTGAACTTGAAGCATTAAAATTAAATGAGCTCATAGAAAATAAAATATTAGAATCCCCTGATTCAGTTGGAATAAATGATAAAAAAATATCTGAAGAAACAACAAAATTACTTAACATAGCAAACAATACTTTTTTTGATAGGGGACAAAAAGAAATTCATTTGATTGATTTGGGAGAAACTGCCTGTCTTGCATTATCAAAAATGTTGAATGATAAAGGAATAAAAAACGTTTTATTAATTGATGAGAGAACAACAAGGATGCTTTGTGAAAAACCTGAAAATTTAAAAAAATTATTGCAAAAAAAATTGCACACGAGAATAGATGTAAAAAAAGAAAATTTAAAATATTTTAAAGGAATGAAGATAGCAAGATCAACTGAATTAATTTATATTGCATACAAAAAAGGAGTTGTAAGAATAAAAAATAATAAAATTTTAGATGCCTTGCTTTATGCTTTAAAATTCAAAGGTTGTGCAATTTCCACTGAAGAAATTAAAAAAATAAAAAAATTGGGTTAATCAAAAATCTTTTGTATATCTGTCAAATTCATACCTCGAACTCCACCATCTTCTTCAACAATAATATCTTTCACTAATTTCTTTTTACTTTCTTGAAGCTTCAAAATCTTTTCTTCAATGGTATCTTCAGCAATCATCTTATAAACAAATACCTTATTCTTTTGACCAATTCTATGTGCCCGGTCCATTGCTTGCATTTCAACTGCTGGATTCCACCAAGGATCTATAATAAATACATAATCTGCACCAGTTAAATTGAGTCCAAGTCCTCCAGCTTTAATGCTAATTAAAAAAGCTTCAGCATCCTTCGAATCTTGAAATCCATTGACAACTTTCTCTCTATTTATTGTTTTTCCATCTAAATAAGAATATTTTAATTTCTTTTTCTCCATTTCTTGTCTAACTAGTGTTAACATTTTTACAAAAGAAGAAAACACTAAAACCTTATGTCCTTCAGTCATAACCTTCTCAATTTCCGTAATCAAAAGATCAAACTTCACACTTCCTCCTTCATAACTAGAATCAATCATTTTTGGATGCAAACAAATTTGACGAAGTTTTGTCAAGCCTTCCAAAATTTTCATTCTAGATTTATTTAAACCATTTTCCTTAATGGAAGTATTAATTTCATGTCGATAATATTCTTTCCAACTTTCATAAACTTCCTTTTCAGATTCATTAAATTTACTACGTAAAATAACTTCTGTTTTTTCCGGAAGTTCATTAGAAATAACTGATTTAGTACGACGAAGTAAAAAAGGTGATACCATTTTTTTCAAAGATTCAGAAACTTCTTTGTCATGATTTCTTTCGATTGGCAAAACAAAATCCTCTTTAAAAAAATCATATCCTCCCAAGTAACCAGGATTCAAAAAATTAAACAAACTCCATAATTCCATTAAATTATTTTGTATTGGTGTTCCAGAAAGAACTAATTTATTTTTACCTTGAAGAGAATACACACTTTTTGCACTAAGACTAAAAGGATTTTTAATAACATGTGCTTCATCAAGAACAACATATTCAAAAATCTTATCAGAAAATAATTCTAAATCATTTCTTAAAACGCCATAAGTTGTAATAATAACATCATTTTTATCCATAATTTCTTTAAATTTATTATTAGAATTTTTTGTTTTTGAAGAACTCCGATTTAAACCATGATGAATATATGTTTTCAAATTTGGTGTAAATTTTTCAATTTCCCTCTTCCAATTAAATACAAGAGACGTTGGAACAATAACCAAAGAAGGAATCTTTACTTTTTCATCTTTTATTTTCTGAAGAACGCAAAGTGTTTGAACTGTTTTTCCAAGTCCCATATCATCAGCAAGAATTCCATTAAAATTAAAATCTCTCAAAAAATTAATCCAATCATATCCTTCTTTTTGGTACTTTCTCAATTTAGCATTAACTCCTTTAGAAATTTTTGTTTCTCTAATTTTTTTAAAATCCTTGAATTCTTTTATCATTTTTTTTATTTTTGGCGCTAAAGAAGCATTACGGTCAAGTTCAATAATTGAATTAAGAATAGTAATATGATTTTTAGATAATTTTAAATTATTTTTTTCTAAATTTATAAATCCTGAAAAAGCTCTCAAATTATGAATCCAGTTTTTAGGAATAACACCTTTCTTTCCTTCACCTAAATCAACAAACCTTTTATTTTTAAAAATTGAATTTAAAACTTCATCAATGGTCACTTCATCCGATCCAAATTTAACCGAACCCTTAATATTAAACCAATCATTTGACTCAGTAACATTCATTTTCATAATTGGTTTATTCTTTATAACACGAAAATTAAATATCTTTTCTTCACCTAAAACCTTTATTCCTTCAACAGAAATCAAAGGAACAGTCTTTGTTACAAAGTCAATTAAATCTCCTTCTAAAACAAATTCATCAAGCTCTTCATGTGTAACAACCGAGTAAGAATTCAAAATCTCAACCACCCTATCTTCAAATTCTAAATCTCTTTCAACATCATACAAAGAATTTTTCTCAATTATAATAATTTCTTTATTTTTAGAAAAATAATTTATCTCACGACCAGCATAATTAAATCTTAATTTAATTCTTATACTTGCACCAGATTTTTCCAAATATAATTTGGCAATAGGAGACACAACTTTATTTTCCCGTTTTAAATCATCTGAAACCTTAAATTGAAACCCATCTAAAATTTTTTGATAATATTTTGAGAAAAATTTCTTTAATTCATTCTCACTAAATTCTAATTTTTTAGGGAATCTAATAATGCTTCTCACAACTTGTAAATTATCACTTTCTTGATGTCCATAAAAACACCTATTTTCAATATCAAAAACCCATAAACTTGTACTACCAATCTCCAAAAGTTTCATACGAAGTAAACTAGATTTTTTATTACCACAAATAAAAAAAGGTTCAAGAGCATATTTCTCATTTTTTTTCTTTTTTATTTCCCAAGAAATTTTGAAATCCTCTTTATTAAAAACAGCCCCTAAAATAATTTCTTGTTCCTCAAAATATAAATCTCTTAAAACCGGCATCATTAAATCAGTATTAACATCATAAAAACTACTTTTACTAAATCCAGCAGAAGAATAACCCATTCCAAAATTATCTCCTTCATGCATATATGTTAATACTCGCCTAACATTAGAACTAATATTCCATTTTAAAAAATTAAAATCCCTTCCAAAAAACTTTATTGGTGCACTATAACTCCCATTTTTTTTTATTATTCCTTTTTGAACTTTCAATAACTGCTCTCCCAAACCAAAATCTTCAAAATTAAAATAAACCATGTTCTTTCTTTCTTCTAAATTTTTTTCTGGAAATAATTTTCTTAAATAAGCAAGTCCATTTTTTGATTTTTCAATCTCATTTTCTTTTTTTTCTTCATCCAATTCTAAATTTTTAAAATCATTATCTTCTTTTTTTAATAATTTATAAATTAAAGTTGATCCAGCATGACTACATCCCTTACCTTTTTCACGATAAGCACAATTACAAAAAGCTTCTATTTTACCGTCTACAATTTCCAAATCAACTTCATAACTTTTCTTTCCCACTTTCAATAATAAATAAACCTCATTCTTAGAATCAAAACTATTACGAATAATTTCTAAATTATCATATTCATCAATCGCTTGTTTCCAAAATTTCTCATGAACGAACCCCAAAAAAATTTCAATCTGTTTTTTTGAAAGTCCAAGTTTAGATAATCTTCCTTCAATATCCGTATTCTTCAATTTTGCCATTAGGATACAGACAATTCACCCATTATAAATTTTTACTTTTTGATAAGATAATAGAAAGAATATTTATAATCCACCAAATAACAATTTTTCAGGAACATTCAAACATATTTTTCATTTCTAAAGCCCCACCATCTTGACTATCTCTTGACTCAGAAATCAATGTTGGTTCCATTTTAAATTCTTTAATCACCGGTAAAAAATGTTGAAATTGTGGAAAAAATTCTTTTTCATAATATGCTCTATGTTTTTTTTCACCCTTTTCATTAAACTCGACTGGATAAAAATGGCAATGTAATCTTCTAAGGGCTTTTATTCCCAAAACTTTTTTTATCTTCAAAGCAATTTTTCTAAAATCCTCAACAGATTTTAAGCTTCCACCTCCCCTTGCATGAACATGTGCAAAATCTAGACAAGGTTCACAATCAGTTGCCTTACAAATTTCCAAAACTTCATCAACACTTCCAAACTGACTTCCCCGCCCCATAGTCTCGGGTAAAATCCTAACAGGGCCAGTGTAAATTTTTTTGACCTCCTTGATTCCCTTAACAATCCTATCTAATGGATTTTCAACATTATGATAACCAGGATGAAAAACAATCCTATCAGCCCCCATAATTTCAGCAAGCCTCAAAGTTTTAACCATTTCATTTATAGAATTTTCAAAAGTTCCCTCTTTATCAGAAGTGAAAACAATATAGTAAGGTGCATGAACAGATAATTGAACCCCTAATTCTTTAGCTCTTTTGCCCACATATTCTGCAACTCCAGGTCGAGTTCTTGCCCCATAAGTCATCAAATATTCATAAGCATTTAATCCAATATCATGAATCCATTCTACAGCATTAATTCTTTTCTTTCCAAATTTTGATTTAAAAAAATTCGGAGGATTTCCACTTGTTCCATATTTTATATTTTTCATTTAAAAATCATTCAACATCTTCAACACTTTCAACAACTTTAACCACATCACTAACCTTATCTCCCTCATGAAGATTCACAATTCTAACTCCTTGAGCTGCACGACCCATGACTCGGATATTATCTAAACTAGTTCTAATAACCATTCCTTTTTGAGTTGTCAAAATTATTGAATCTGTATCTTTAACAGAAACAGTATTAACAACTTGCCCTGTTTTTTCAGTAACCTTCAAATTAATTACTCCTTTACCTGCCCTAGCAGTTTTCCTATAATCTTCAATGGCTGTTCTTTTCCCATAACCTTTTTTAGTAATTGTAAAAATAGCTTCAGTTCCAAGTACCTCTAAAGAAACAACTTTATCTCCAGGACCTAATTTAATTCCAGTTACCCCATAACTTGCACGACCCATGGGCCTTACTTCATTAGAATTAAATCTGATTGCTTTTCCATCTTTTGTTGCTAAAGAAACTTCTTGACCTTCTTTTATTATTTCAACTCCGATCAAAGAATCACTTCCATCTCCAGGAAGATTAATTGCTTTAATACCAGAAACTCTTGGTTTTGAGAAATAATTTAATGAAATTCTTTTAATCATTCCATTCTTTGTTGCCATAATTAAATAATCATCAAAATTCTTTACAGAAAGAACATTTGTAATTACTTCTTCTTTAAGTCCTAAAATATTTACAATTGCTTTTCCTTTACCATATCTTTCAGCTTCAGGCAAATCATATGTTTTCAACCAAAGAACCCTTCCCCTTGAAGTGAAGAACATTAAATAATCATGAGTTGAACAAGTCAATAATTGTTTTGTAAAATCACCCGTTGCAAGACCACTTCCAATTACTCCTTTCCCTCCTCGCTTTTGTTCTTTATATGTTTGAACATCCATTCTTTTTACATAACCTTTTTCGGTAATTGAAACAACAACTTCTTTTTCTTGAACCAAATCTTTTTCAGAAATAGAACCAATAGCCCTTTTCATAACTTGGGTTCTACGAGCATCGCCATATTTATCTTTTAATTCTTTAACTTCTTTTTTAATAATTTTCAAAACTTCCTGAATATTATCTAATATCTTTTGATATTTGGAAATATTTTTAGTTAATTCTTCTGATTCAGCTTTTAACTTACCATGTTCCATTGAAGTTAATTGCCTTAGTTTAGTTTCCAAAATTGCTTTGACTTGATTTACAGTAAAATTGAATTTCTCTTTCAATTTTTTAGTAGGTTCAGCATCATACCTCACAATTTTTATAACTTCATCAATATTATCTAATGCAGTTAATAATCCTTCAACAATTTCTTGTCTCAATTTTGCTTTTCTCAATTCATATTGCGTTCTTCTTGTAATGATAATTTTTCTATGAGAAACATAGTTTTCTAAAACATCTCGAATTCCTAAAACTCGAGGCTTTCCTCCAACCAAAGCTAAAAAACTAACATTAAAAGAATCTTGAAGACGAGTATATTTGAATAATGCATTAATAACAAATTGTGAATCGACACTTTTTTTCAATTCAATTACAATCCTAATTTTGCCTTTATTTGATTCATCTCGTAAATCACTAATATCTCTTAATTTTTTATCCCTAACTAAAGTTGCAATTTGTGTAATTAAAGTGGATTTATTTACCATATAAGGAATTTCTGTAATAACAAGAGAATTTTTTTTCTTTCCCTCTTCAACAGAAATCTTTCCACGCATAATCATTCTCCCTCGACCAGTTTTATATAATTCAATCATATCTCCTTGAACCTGTCCTCCCGTCGGAAAATCTGGACCTTGAACAGTGTCTTTAACTAATTCTTCAACAGTCACTTCTGGATTTTCAAGATACATGTCAATAGCATCACATACTTCACGTAAATTATGTGGGGGTATGTTTGTAGCCATTCCAACAGCAATACCAGTAGCACCATTAAGCATTAAAGCAGGCAACTTACCTGGAAGCAAAGATGGTTCTTTTAATGAATTATCAAAATTAGGAGTAAATTCAACAGTATCCTTATCAAGATCCTCCAAAAGCTCTTCGGCAAGTTTTTCCATCTTGGTTTCAGTATATCTATATGCAGCAGCAGGATCCCCATCGATAGAACCGAAATTACCTTGGCCAAATACTAAAGGATATCTTAAAGAAAAATCTTGAGCCATACGAACCATGGCCTCATAAACACTAGAATCTCCGTGGGGATGATATTTACCAATAACGTCTCCCACAACTCTAGCTGATTTTTTAGTTTGAGTATTTGGTTTCAAACCCATTTGTTGCATTGCATAAAGAATTCTTCTCTGTACTGGTTTCATCCCATCTTCAATTGCAGGAATTGCTCTTGAAACAATTACACTCATAGCATAATCAAGATAAGATTTTTTCATTTCAGTAGTAACTTCAGCATTAATTACTCCCTTTTCTTCGGGAAACTTAGCTCCAAAATCTTCTTCAACTTGAATTTCCCCGGGAACTTCCTCTACTTGATTCATTTGGCTTTCTTCCTTAATTTCAGAATCATCTAATTCCATTCCTTCAATTTCCTTTTCTATTTTATTTTCTTCATCTGTCATTTTTTATATTTATTAGCATTTATTTATTTTTTTTAAATAAACTTTAAGCTACTTCTTCTCCTTTGTTATCCAAATATTGCATAAATTCGTCTTCAGTTAATTCATCTTCCTTAATTTCTTTTCCCTTAAAGCCACATTTACTACATTCCCAAACACCAATTTCCCCCATCTTAACTTGAACTTCATCCGAATTGCATTCAGGACATCTACGAACCTTAAAAGTTTTAATTTTTTTTTCCTTTGATTTCTTTTCTTCTTCACCATTCAATATCCAATCTGGAGTTTTTAATTTACTTTTTTTTGCCATTTTAATTACTCAACCTTAACAAATCTTTTAACAGATTCTCCTTTTTTGTATTTTACACCCACATATTCACAATCTTTTTCAAAAACTTTATCTCCAACAAATTCCTCAATAGATTTTTTAAAATCCATTCCAACCTGAAAACCGCTATGTTCATTCAAATTGATATAATAAACTTCTCCACCTTCAACTTTCATAATTTCATAATCATTCCCCTTGAAATGTCTATATTTTCCAAGTTCCATTTTAAATATCCAAATCAGCTTCATGAGCATTTTCCGCAATAAAAGCTTTCCTCCCAGCAACGTCATCTCCCATCAACATTGAAAAAACTTGATCTGCTTCAACAGCATCTTCAATATATATTCTTTTAATTTTCCTAGTATTAGGATTCATCGTCGTATCCCATAACTGATCAGCACTCATTTCACCCAGACCTTTAAATCTAGTAATATTTGGATTTTGAATTCCAGCTGTTTCTTTTTTTAATTCTTCTTCAGAATAAACATAATGATCTTTCTTTTTTCTAATTCTAAATAAAGGAGGCATAGCAACAAATATATGGCCACTCTCAATTAATTGGGGCATGAATCTAAAAAAGAAAGTCAATAATAATGTTTTAATATGTTCCCCATCAACATCAGCATCAGTCATAATAACAACTCTCTTATATCTTAATTTAGTTAAATCAAATTGTTCTCCAACACCGGTTCCAATAGCAGTAATCATATTTGTGATTTCTTCTGAAGATAATGCTCTTGAAGGAGAAGATTTTTCAACATTCAAAATTTTACCCTTTAATCCCAAAATAGCTTGATTTTCTTTATTTCTTGCCATCTTAGCTGAACCTCCGGCTGATTCTCCCTCCACCAAATATAATTCAGAATCTTCGGCTTTCTTATTTGAACAATCAGCTAATTTTCCAGGAAGCCCTCCTAAAGAAAACACATTTTTTCTTCTAACCAAATCTTTTGCTTTCTTTGCAGCAAGTCTAGCCTTAGCCGAATCCATAGCTTTACCTGCAATTTTTTTTGCAATAGTGGGGTTTTCCTCAAAGTATTCTGTTAAAGCTAGTGTAACAGCTGAATCAACGTATCCCTTAACTTCAGAATTACCTAACTTACCCTTAGTTTGACCTTCAAATTGTGGATCTGGAATTTTTACACTTACAATTGCTGCCAATCCTTCTCGAACATCATCACCTGAAAAACTATCCCCATTTTTCAAAATACCTTTCTTTTTTGCATAATCATTTACAACTCTAGTTAAAGCAGTTTTCAAACCAGAAATATGTGTTCCTCCCTCAATCGTATTAATGGTATTTACAAAACCAAAAATAGTTTCATTATAACTAGAATTATATTGGATTGCAATTTCCATTTCTATTCCTTCCAATTCTTTCTTAAAATAAATGGGTTTAATATTAAGAACTTCTTTACTTTTATTAATCCATTTTACAAATTCCATTACTCCACCAGCAGCATAAAACTGTTGTTTCTTCCCTTTCTTAAAATCTTCTAAATTAATCCTTAATCCTGCATTCAAAAAAGTAACTTCCCTCAATCTATTTTCCAAAATTTTATATTCAAACTCCAAAACAGAAAAAATTTCAGGGTCAGGCCAAAATTGAATTCTAGTTCCAGTTTCTTTATCAGAACATTTACCAACTACTGTTAATTTGGTTACTGCAATACCTCGAGAATATTCCTGCTCATATATTTTTCCATCACTTTTAATCCTTACAAATAATTTTTCAGCTAAAGCATTAACACAACTCATCCCCACACCATGTAATCCTCCTGAAACCTTATAAGAATCTTTGTCAAATTTTCCCCCCGCATGCAATTTGGTCAAAGCAACTTGAACTGCAGGTATTTTATAGGTGGGATGCCTATCCACTGGAATTCCCCGGCCATTATCCTCAACAGAACAAGAACCACCATCATGAATTTTTACATCAATTATATTACAATGTCCAGCCAAAGCTTCATCCACAGAATTATCTAAAAGTTCATAGACTAAATGGTGGAGGCCATGTTTATCAGTTCCACCAATGTACATAGCAGGCCTTTTTCTTACTCCTTCAAGCCCTTCCAAAACTTTAATATTTGATGCTCCGTAATTTTTTTCTGTCATTTTTTTCTTCTTTATTTAACCCCTCTTTTTAGTGCAATTTTATACTAAGAAAAAACAAAATTACTTTATAAACTTTTTGTCAAAAAAGGATTTTATCGACGGATTAAACTGAAAAGTAACAAACCCAACATATAAAAACTTAAATAGCTTTCGAACTTCAGAATTCAATGAAAAAAGCCATGAAAATAGTTCTAATTCTTGTATTAATTTCTTTACTAATTTTAATAATTCCTGGGTTAAATTTGACAGGAAAAATAATTAATAATTCGCATTACAAATACACCAAAGCAATATGTGATGAATCAAATTATTGTGAAGATTATGTAATCGAATGTGAAGGAAAAAAAGAACCGAAACTTACTGCGACAGGATTTTCAATACAACAAGATATTAATTGGGAAGATAAGAGGGAGAGAAAAGAATATTGTTAAAGCAATAAATAAATTTGGTTTTTCTTTCGATGCATTGTAAAATAATGTATCGTATGTAAAATTTGCGATGCGTTTCTTTAGAAATGTATTGTATAAGTAAAATAAAAAATTATTTCCTTTTCTTTCGATAATGTGTTGATATTATCGTATGAAAAAACGTTAACGTTTCTTCTTTTTAGCTTTAATCTTGTTCTTGGGATTAAATTTTAAATGAGTGGGCAACCACCTAACTTTTCTACGACCAAGAAGCATATTTTTTTTACATTTAGAAGAACATAAAGTATTTACAGTTCCATCTTTCATAATCAAAGTTAATCCTCTTGGAAATTCATAATTACTTTCACAATAAACACATTTAGGCATTTAATCCACCTCGACTCATTTTATAACAAGGAGCAAAAGAATCACAACTTCCCAAATTCTTTTGAACTAAACTAATATAATTAACGAAAGTTCCATATCCTTGATCTTTCTTAAAATATTTAACAGTCATTTTATCAAGTTTCTCATTTCCAGAAATTTTTCTTTTTCTAATTAATTTGGGTAAACTTTGCATTTTAACTATAACTTCCTTTTGTAACATTAGATTTAATTCTTCTAGCTTCAATTTCAGTTTCTCTAAGCATTAAAACATCTCCAATCTTAACTACACCACGAACATTTCTTCTCATAGAACGTCCAATATCTTTACCTTCTTCAACTAAACATTTAACTTGAGTAATTTCTCCCCTAAAACCAGTTCTTCCAATTAATTCCTTAACAGTAGCTGGAACAATTTGTCCAATAATACTAACTCTTTCTTTTTTCTGTGTGGGTTTATTGTCTTTTGCCATTTTTAATTATAATAAATTTCTAAATAAAGATTTATGAAATATTTATTTAATTTGAGCTATATCTTTATCTGCTTCACCAGCATCAATAACAGCTATAGAAGAAGCCTTAACTGGTAAACCTACAGCAATCCCTAATTTTTGCTTGTTATCTGCCATCATACAAGGAATTCCTTTTTCCTTACATAATACTGGAATATGAGCCACAATTTCTTTTGGTTCAACATCACCAGCATAAGCCACAAACTTTGCAGTTCCTCGCTCAATTGCTTTTGTCACTTCGTTAGTACCTTTCTCTATCTTTCCTGTTCTTTTTGCTTTTTCAACAATTTGGTATACATCCATTTTTCTTATTTTTCGTCACGTTTAATTTATCCGAAAGCTCCACCCATTTGTAACTCACGGGCTGAATAGAAATTTACATTTCTTCATTTGAACCTTTGTTCATCGGATATGAATATTGACAAATTTTACTTTATAAAACTTCCTATGAAAATATCTAAATATTTAAATATCTCCAATAAATTCAAATTTTATGAAAATAAAACATAAACAAATTTATTTTCCAGTTTGGAAAGGCAATATAAGAAAAAAAATAAATTCCTCAAATAGAATAATATTTGCAAAAATGCAAATATTTAGTAAAGCAAATAGCAAGGAGGATCATTTCACAACTTTGGCCCCTTGCATAGGCATTTTATTTTATAATTTAAAAAATAAAGAAAGTTATATTATGCATGAACCATACACAACAAAATCAAATTTAGTATCAAAAATTATCCAAATAAAAAAAGATTGGAAAATTCCATTGAAAAAAATAACTGTTAATTGTTATGGGGGATCTGAAACAAACTATGTTCCACCAAATAGGGGAAACAATCAATTAATTTCAAAAGAAAAACAATATGCTGAAAAAATATTAAAAAAAATATTTCCGGAAAAAAATTTATCTTTTGATTGGGCTAAAAATGATACAATTACTTCATTTTATTTGGATAAACAAAAAGAGACCCAACACATTTTTTCTCAACACTTTTAAAAAATCATTAAATTAGACAAAATCATTCCCTCCAACTAACTTCGACTTGATCAGTTCTTTCACGTGGCCGAATATCCAAAACTTCATCTTCTGCATAATTAAAACCAATTCCAGAATTAAACATAATTTCCCCCAAGAAAGCAATCATCGCACCATTGTCAACAAGCAAAGATCGAGTAGGAACAAAAAACTTAGCTCCCCTCTCTTCACACATAATTTTAGTCATCTCTTGTAAACGAGAATTACAAGCAACCCCTCCCCCCAAAAGTAACTGCTCTTTTCCAACATGCGCTAAAGCTCTTTCGGCAGTTTCTAAAAGCATTGCAAAAACAGTTTCCTGCATTGAATAAGCCAAATCTTTAAGTTCAAATCCCTTTGAAAGTTTCTGACGAAGATTAGTCAAAATTCCAGAAAAAGCAACATCCATTCCTTTTACTGAATAGGGAAGTTCAACATAATTTCCTCCAACAGCTTCCTTTTCAATCTTCGGTCCTCCTGGAAACCCGAGTCCCGCATAACGGGCAAAATTATCAATAAAATTTCCCACACCAACATCCAAGGTTTCCCCAAAAACACGATATTTGCCTGCCGCATATGCAATCACTTGAGTATTGGCACCACTACAATAAAGCAAAACAGGGTCAGTTGCACCAGTCACACGACCAACCTCTAAATGTGCAACACAATGATTAACCGGAACAAGTTTCTTCCCCAATTTTTTACCTAATTTTTTAGCAAACTTCATACCTTCAATCAAACAAGGAGGTAAACCAGGTCCTCTAGAATAAGCAATAGCATCAATTTCCTCTTCCTTAATTTTAGCTTCTTCAAGTGCTTCAGAATAAACTAGATCACAAATTTTACGATGGTGCGCAGCAGAATCCATGGGAATTATTCCCCCCGATTCTGTGGTATACATATCTCTCTTATTAGCAATTACTTCACCATCTCGAACAACACCAATTCCAAAAGTATGTGCAGTTGATTCAATTCCAAGTATTATTGTCATAAAAATAAATCAAAACAGAAATATATAAAATTAACTAACTAAACTTTTTAATAGAATTCTTCAAAATTTTAATATCCTTCTTCAATCTTTCTTCTTCAACAAGATTTAATTTAACATCTTTAATTCCCACCACTTTTCCAGCCTTAATATAAAAAGGTAAACCAATAGAAACTTCTTTTATTCCATAAAAAGGTTTTTCCAATCTTGCAGAAGTATAAATTAATTCTTTTTTTCCAGAAATAAATTTCTCCAAATATTTTTTAAATTCATTTTCATAAACTGGATAAGGTAATCCTTTTTTACGAATATATTTCAAAAGAAGTATATCTACTTTTTTACATAATTTATCATAATCTTTATTCTTTTTTAAATCAAGAAGAGGAATTGTTTTCCCGTGAATTCCTATAACTGATATTCTCTACCCAAGATATTTTGAATATCTACCTATATCCAACTGCAATCCGAATCCAAAAATTTTCTTTCTGGGAAGTTTCTTTTTCAAATAATTTTCAATTCCATCAACTGGATTCGTCATTAAAATAATTTTTGTTTTCAAAGGGAGTTTCTTAAAAAAAGGTATTAATTTTTTAATTGCCAACAAATTAATTTCGAGTTCCCTTTGTCTGATTTCATAAGTATTTTTACTTTTTTTAATATTTTTCTTCCTTTCTTTAAATGGAACAGCACACAAAGTTACAATAACATAATCAAAATTCAAAAATTGACCTTCCTTAAAAGCTTCTACTTTTTTTCCTCCAATCTCTTTAACTGCACGAATAGAACTTTTCAATGTTCTATTCATAACATAAACTTTAGAAATCTCCTTTATTTTAGCAATTCCTCGAGCAACAGATTGTCCTGTTCCCCCAGCACCAACAATTAAACACCTCATACTTGAATAAACAAAAATTAACTATATAAAATTAACTTTTGAAAAATTAGATTCTCCTTCCTAAATCACCTCTTCCGACATTTTACACACAGAAACTTTTCCAAGGGTTTTCTGAATTCTTGGAAATGTCGTATGAGAACTTCAACCACTCCCTTTCACCCAGAACAAAAACATAAAAAAATAAAAAAATTATTTATAAAAAACGTAAGATTACCTTCGTTTCTTTTTAACTACTTTCTTCTTGACAGCTTTTCTCTTAACTACTTTCTTTTTAACAACCTTCTTTTTCACAGCAGCTTTTCTCTTAACTACTTTGTTTTTAACAACCTTCTTTTTAACAACCTTCTTTTTCACAGCAGCTTTTCTCTTAACTACTTTGTTTTTAACAACCTTCTTTTTAACAACCTTCTTTTTCACAGGTTTCTTCTTAGTAGCTTTCTTCTTTTTACCACCTCTAGCCATTTTAGCTTCACATACATTTCCTTTTCCGTCAACGTAATAAAGATGTCCTGGCTTTCTGTCAACAACATTTTTAACAATTATTTTTCCCATTATTAACTTCCTCCTTTTTACTAACTTATTTTTATGTTCCATAAAGAACATTAAATATACAATAATTATACAAAATACCTATTTAAATGTTTCTTCCTCGTCGATAAGATTCAAAACCTCGTCGTATTCCTGCTTAATTGGAATTTCAATTAATTTCGTAAATTTTCTCGACGGTAAAATGTTAAAAGAAAAAGGCTTAACTTTTTTTATGCTTACTACTTTTTCATTTTCATCTAACCAAATAACAAAAAAATCATAAAAAACAAACAAAGAATGTATCGCCATTTTTAGGGGTTTATCAAAAGAGAACAGTAGAGCTTTTGCGTTTTTTTTTCTGGAAAACATAAGTCCAATACCTTCAAACCACCAAGGAACTACCTTAACTTTAATTTTTATTTTTTTATTTTTGTAATTGAAACCAATTAATTTTTGTATCATTTTTTCTACATCCCAAATAAACCACGTAACATTTATTTACATTTTTATCTGTAACCACGTCGTGGTGCTTAAAGCCCCCTCCAAAACTTTCTGGAATATGCATCAATTCATGAATCACAACTTTAACTTTTTCTTCAGTAGACATAATATTAAATTTTTCACCTAAAAACTCAAGAGCATAAAATGCATCCACACCCATTGCCAACTGCATTAATTTGCCCAATGCATGGCACCTTGCAATAGTTTGTTTTGTTGAAGAACCATAACTTCTAAAACATTTTATTCTATCAATTTTTACATGAGGAAAAACTCGCCTAGAAACATCTTCTGCTAACACTTGTAAACTTGGAGAAAATTCATATTTCATAAAGAATAAAAAGAACTATCCATTTTAAACATTATGATAACAAAAATAACTCCCAAAATAACCTCCTTTGAATTTAAAAATTTTGGATCAATCGTTTACTTAATTCAATTAAAAAACCAAAACATCTTGATAGATACATCAAGTAAAGAAAATAAAGAAGAACTTCTCTCCGCCCTCTCTTCACTTAATCTTAAAACAGAAAACATCACAACAATAATTTTAACACATGGACATTACGATCACATAGAAAATATTAATCTCTTCACAAAAGCTAAAATATATTCTGATGCAAAAGAAGCAATAATGTACAATAACAACATAATTGATTTCTCTAAAGTTCTACCAATAAATGAACAACCAATTAAAGAATTTGAAATTTACAAAACCCCTGGCCACACAAACGGAGATATTGTAATTCTTTACAAAAACATCCTATTCAGTGGAGATGTAATTTTTCACAACGGGTACATTGGAAGAACTGATCTTCCAGAAAGCGATCAAGAACAAATGCAAAAATCTCTTGATTTTATAAAAAACTTAAAATTTGATATTTTATGTCCTGGACATTAATGTCCATAATTCTCGCACCCTCTGATATCCGGGCCATTAAATTTAAATATTCCTTCCAACATAAAAAATAATGGGAAAAAATTCTTCAAAAAAATTAGAACAAAGATTAGAAAAATTATTTGATTTAAAGAAAAAATATCCCTCTCTAAATTACATCCCAACATTAAATAACATATTAGAAGATTCAAAAAATCTTCATCCTCCTGAAAAAGAAGAATTTATTTATTATTTAATACCAAAAATATCTGAACTATATCAAACATTACAATGCCACAAAGAAACAGGAGACATAAAAGAATTTAAAAAAATAAAAAAACAACCAACAAAAAAATATTCAAAAATAATTAAATCAACCAATAAACAAGAATTAGCTGATGACATAATATACTAATCCTCCTTTTCTAAAATTTATCCTAAGCATCATTCTTAGCCCAGGAATAAAATCTATTATCCATTGCCGCTGGCAGATATTAACAGTTCAACTTCTTACAAAAGATAACATCAATTTATTGTCTTGCCATAGGTCATTAACTTTTTTCTTATTAATTCTAGCATTAGCTAGCAATTCTTTAAAAATTATTCTTCATCTTCTTCTTTTTCAACTACTTCATGTCTTCCAGTCTTGAAAACTTTTTCAATATATTCATCAACATCTTCCATACTATTAAAACGATATAATTCTTCATACTTATTATGCTGCGGACATTGATCAATAGTAAAATCTTTACAAATTTGGGGTCGTAAAACTTCAGAATTTTTTACAAAACCTTCATGAATAGAACATTTTTCCCCATCCAAATATTTACAAGGAGTAATAAATTCAATATTCCAAACCCCATCCTCTTCAACATAAACAGAAATATTTTCGTGAGCCAAATACCATCGAATATTTTGGAAATCTTCAAGTTCTTCAGGACAATCTAATTCCATTGCAACATATTTACAACACTTAGCTCCACAACTATTACAACTTTTATTTATGTTCATGACGAGAAAAAGAATAAATTAATTTTTAAATGTACCTATTTAATTAGAATTTCTATGGCATCTCTTGGCTGTAATTTGTATTCTTTTCCCAAAATTCTTTTTGTTTTTGCATTTATAGCTTTAATAAAATTATTTCCAAAATCTGTATGCAAAAAGAAAGCAAAATCTAAAGCAGTTGAACCAGGTGGCAATAAAAAACAATCTGGAAGAATATTTCCTTTACTATCTCCTAATTTATTTGCAGAAGCAGGAAAAATTGGAAGATATCCAAGTAAATCAAAAACTGTAATATTTAAAATTTCTTGAACCCCTGTTCCTTTTTCATATTTAGTCAAAACATTTTCTTTAATTTTATTTAATGCTTCTAACTGCTTAGGATTCAAATCTTTTAAAATTTTAAAATCTCGTTCTCCAGGAATATATTCAATCATTTCTGCTTTTGCTGCTTGTCTTAAAGCTAATTCAGAATCAGCCGAACAAGGAATAATAATTAAATCTGGAAATTCTTTTTTTATTCTTTCATAATTATCTTTACCTTCTAAAATATCAATTTTATTTGCAGCAATAATCATGGGTTTAGAAATGCTTCTCAATCCAGTTGCAAATTTTATTAATTCCTCGTCTGACCAAGAACTGCATTTTCCAGGAAGATTCAATTTTAATAAAACACTAGTTATCTGATCCTCACTAATTTTTAATCCAGAAAATTGTTTATAAACAGCCCCACTTAACTTACGCCCCTCCATATCAACTTTTCTAGAAAAAGTTGGCCAAGCTTTCATTAAAATATTATAATACCATTTATTAAGTTCATCTTCTAAAAACCGAATATCTTCTGCCGGATCATGATCTTCCACAGGTTTACCTTCAATGTCTGTAGTTCCAGAAATATCCACAATATGAATAAAAGCATTAGCCTCACGTAAATCATTCAAGAATTGGTTTCCAAGCCCTTTCCCTTCGCTAGCTCCAGGAACAAGTCCCGCAACGTCCATTAAATCAATTGGAACAAATCTATTCCCCTTAATACAAAAACCATGATTAGGATTACATTTTGTATTAAATTCTTCTTCAATACATTTAACCTTAACATAAGCAACTCCATGATTCGCTTTAATTGTTGTAAAAGGATAAGAAGCTATTTCTACTTCAGCTAAAGTTGCAGCTTTAAAAAAAGTTGATTTTCCTACTGAAGGTTTTCCCACAAGTCCAATTAACATATTAAAGAAATAAAATAAGAGTTTTTAATTATTCCTCTTCTATTTTTGGAACCTTAAACGGCAACTTCCTCTTCTTAATTTCAATCTTTTCTTTAACTTCTCCTTTCTTCATTTCCTTAAAAGCTATTTCTCTCCGACGTTTTTTATACCACCTATAAGACAAATACATTAAAACCAAAATAATTAAAATTAGAATAATCCAAGCAACATATGAAACGCTTTCAACAACAAAAGTATCAAAACTTGCAGCACTCACATTTTCTTCCTCATATAAAACACGCGCATAAAACAAATAATCCCCATAATTAATATCTTCAGGGACATCTAAATAAAAAATATTATTATGAGTTTTATTAATTGCAAATTGTTCTTCTTTGATGGTATATTGTTCATTGTCAAAATCTATAATTTTATAAGTTAACTTAATATCAAAATTTTTTAAATCCCCCATATTAACAATACTAATATTTGCTCTAATTCGCCCACCTGGATTAATATATTTTTTCAAAACTTCTGTTCTAATATCAAATAAAGCTGCTTTTTCTTGAACATTTAAAATACTCTTAACTTCTCGAGTTACATGTGCTTCTCTAAAAATAACTTTTCCAATATAAAGATCTGCTTCTCTTTTATCTGAAACATAAATATCAAGACGAACTTTTTTTGTTTCTCCAACTTTTAATTGAAATCCCGTTATTTCAGGAAAAATAAAATCACCTAAATTTTCTACAAAAACATTAATTGTTAAATCAGAAGTTCCATTATTTGTAACTTCAATAATTTTTTGATAATAAGTTCCCTTCCTCATATCAACTGAAAAAAATTCCGGTTCCAATTTGAAATCATATTCTCCAGTATAAATAGGTGTTTCATTGGTGGGTGTATCACCACCGCCACCGCCACCGCCACCGCCACCAGGGGGAGTAATAAGACAATCAGCAGGACAAGTAACTGAAGTTTCATCCCCTTCACAAACACCGTCCCCACAAACCGCTCCCCCCCCTTCTCTAGCATAATAAGCTCCTTCGAAAAGAGGTGTTAAAAATTTCAAAATATCACCAGTATAACTAATTAAATCACAAGTGCTACAAACAATTCCATTATTGTAAATAACAGGTAAATTATAGGTAATACCATACAAAGAAATATTTGCACTTTTATTTATTCCTGGAAGTAAATCTTCATCCACATTAATTAAATTTGAAGAAATTTCTAAATCACTATCAAAATCAACCAATAAATCTCCCCCATCCATCGACATAATGTCTAAATTTTCATTAAATTCAACTTTACCATAAGTTGTTTTTTCTAAAATTACATCAGATAAATCAGATAATTCTAACTCATTAAAATCTGAAAATTCTGTAGTATCACCATTAAATGTTTCATATAAAATTCTGAATCCACTTATATGGACTTCTGAAGAACTGCTACCTTCTGCAGCAGCAAAAATAAATACCAGACTAAGAAGAATTAAAATAATTCCAAAATATTCTTTTTTCCACCACATTAAAATAATAAAGAAATATTCTTTTTAATAGTTACTTTTAACAACTTTCACCTGAAGAAATTCCTCTAAAAGAAAGTGTGTTATTATAATCTCCAGAAGGTTGAGCCGCAGGAATATCTAACCAAAACCTATAATAATTATTAGACGCGGGATTAATATTTTGTCCACATTTAACAGAACTTAAAGTGAAAGCTGTTTCATTTGATATAGAAGGCAAAGTCATATTTGATTCATTTGAACAACTATATGATTCATTTCCTAATTCTAAAACATCTAAATATTGATTAGTTAACGCTGTATTCGCCCGAAGACAAAAATCAACAGCAGTATTTCCATCAGAAGAAACTAAAATATAATAATTAGTCAAATTATTGGTCACATTATAATTTTCTGAACCATTTATATTTGATACGGGTAAAATACTAACATTTCCAAATAAAATTCCATTAGATAATGCTGGACTAAATTCTATAGAAATTGATTTTGAAATTGTAACATTGGAATAAACATCTCCCTCAACAACATTTCCCTGTATAAAAAAATTATTTTCTAAAAAAAGAAAACTAATTGCAAAAACTAAAATAATTATCATTATAACAGTAAATGAATTAAAATTCCTCTCCATAATAATTAGATACCTATTTCCTTTTTTTAATTTTCTTTTTAAAAGTTCTTTTAGTAAATTTTCTTTTATTCAAAATATTAACTAAAAGTAAAATTCCAGCAATTAAAGCAATTGCGAGATAAACAAGACTATAATTTCTTTTGTGAGCAATACATTGAACTTTAATATTAATTGGTGCAGAAACAGACATTTGTGTTTTTGATCCACCACTTCCACCCTTTACCACTTCTTCCTCAGTTAATTCAATTACTTCTACTTCTCCCTTAAAATTTTGCATTTCTTCAAGACAATCTTGTTTACAAATTAAAAAACCAAATAATGCACAATCTTTTTCATAAACAGTTGGAGTTTTAAAACAAAATGTAACAGGCATAGCTTCTTCACTAGATGTTTCTGCAGGTACAAACTTTGTTTCAGCTTCAGCAGAATCTAAAATATTTAATAATTCATCAGAGAGTTGAATTTGAACATATGAATCTTCTGGCCAAGGATTATAAACTTTATATGTTAAACAAGTTTTTGTTCCTTCAGGTACTAAACTTGATTCTCTATCCCAACTAATTCCAACACCAGCCGACACCATTGGTAAAACCAGCATAGCTATAAAAATAAATCCCACTATTCCCCTCATTTTTTTATTACACCTCATTTTTTTAATAATTGATTCTCTTTAATAAATTTAATTAACATGAAAGTCCAGTTGTTACTCCCTTGAATGATACTGAATTATTATAATCTCCCGAAGGCTGTGCTGCAGAAATATCTAACCAAAATCTGTAATAATTATATCCTGCAGGAGCAATACTATTTCCTGATTTAACATAACTTGTCGTCATTGAAACTTGATTCGCTAATTCGGGAACGGTGACACTAGTAGTTGTAGCATTACTATATGTTTCATTTCCAAGTCCAATAACCTCTAAAGCAAGACTTGTTAAACCAGCATTTGCTTTTGTACAAAAATCTATATTTGTGTTGCTATCAGCAGAAACAATTGTACAATAAGTTGTTGCACTAGAAGCTCCATCATAGTCATGTGTTGCATTAATATTATTGGCAGGCAATGTATCTACACTACCAAAATAAATACCTTCACTTAAATTAGTGCAAAAATTTATTGCTAAATATTTTTCAATTGTAACATTTGAAGTTGTACTTCCTTCAGTCGCATGACCTGTAATTGCATTTACATTTTCAAAAAATAAAAATACTAAAGAAAGAACTAATACTGCAATTAAAATTACTTTGTACCAATTTTTTTCCCTTTCCATTAACCTTTTCACATGATGATTATTTATAAATGTTTTTGATTTGCAGAACTCCAATTTAACTAAACAGCTTGGCCATTACGAACAGCCTTGAATTGTAAATTATTTTTATAAACTCCTGCCGGTTGTGAAGCTGGAGCATCCAAGTAAAATTTCATATAAACCATGGAAGTTGCAATATTTTGTGCAATTAAAACATAGTTTGTCGTCATAGTAACTTTGCTAGGTGCTGTTACATTCGAATCATTCAAACTTATTGCATAAGTTTCATTTGCAAGCCCTAAATTATCCAAAGCCAAATTAAACAAATCACCATCAGCCCTAACATAAATATCGACAAGTGTGTTCGTTGCAGAAACATTCAAATAATAATCAGTAGAATCATTTAAATTATTCCCAATAGCATCCAAATCATCAGCAGGTAAAGTCAATAAATCCCAAAGGACCCCCTCTGAAAGTTCCTCAGACATAGAAATAGAAATTGCAGCCTCGTTCTCAATTGAAAAATTTACATAAGTAGAATTCCAATTTGAAGAAGTATCGCTACAATAATACCATAAACCATGATCTCCTGGCCCCAAAGTTATATCTAAATAAGTAAAATGTGTAACATTAGTTTGATTCATTGTAACATTACCATTCAAATCTAAATTGTATAAACACATGCTCCCTGGCTCATTTAATGAAACATTAAAGAAAATATTTAAAATGGTATAATTGTTATTATTAATTGGGCTTTCAACATAAATTATTGGGGGAGTAATATCAATGATTTCCAATTCATTTGAATCAATTGCATTAGAAGAATCACTAAGATCATAAACTTTCATCGAACATTTCCAAATATCTCCCAATGTTAAATTTCCATTTCCTAAAATAGAACCCAAAGTTGTTCCATTATTAATTCCGGTATGATTAACAATTAATTGTGAAACATTATTTTTTGAAAAATTAACTTCCACCGTCAACGAATCATTATTATCAGCATCACTAATAAATCCCGTACAATTCAAATCAGTATCACTTTCATTTCTTCCATTCAAAGAATATAAATTAACAGAAGTTGGATCAATCGGAACAGCATTGATAATTGTGAGTTCATTACTTAAAACTGTTAACCCATCGCCAAAAACATCGTTAGGTGTTGCTGCAACTTGCCAAGTTTCTCCCATCACTGTTTCTTGTGAAACCAATTTTTCCGAATGATGTCCAGCTAAACCTGCTTGATAATTTGTTTGAATTTGTTCCAGAGATAAAACCTTATCAAATATTTGAACTTCATCAAGTGAACCATTAAAATAATATCCGTCATGAAGTTTACCAACATAAACAGGATTTGTTGAAGAGAAAATATCTCCTACAGCATCATCATTAATTGTAACCCCTTGCTCAACTCCATTAAAATAAATTTTCTTTACAAAATTATTATACTTAACAACCACATAAGTCCATTGATTTGAATTCAAAGTCGAAGTAGAAGTAAATCTAATTTTACTTGAACCCAAATTTGTTCCTTCAAATCTCACTTGATTATTCGTTAAATGAACATTCCATTCAACCCCTCTATTTTTATCAACGATTCCCGCAATTTGAGATTCGAAAGGATTAATCCAAAAACTAATTGTCAATTCAGACATTCCCTTCAAACTACTACTGTCATCAATATTAATATAATCATTAACTCCATCAAATTCATAACATCCACCAACCTGACAATCTGAACTCCATATCGGAACATTACTTGTAACTCCAGCTCCAAGAGTCCCATTATTTTCATAAGTTGAATAATCCCTCACATTTCCTTTAACTTTCCTTGTATCAAAAGGCATATTCAAAACAGCAATAGAATTTCCCTCAACCCTCCAATCAGTTATATTTGTTATTGCATCTTCGTCGTCATCAATTGAATCATAACTTATACTCAAATTTTCATTTGTAGTATCCGTCCCACTTGAAGAAGTCAAAATCAAATTTGATAAAACAGGCAAAACATTTGTTGAAAAGAAAAATCCTTCCAAATAAGTATTGGGATTAATGATAAAATTATTACTTCCCCCAGAATTTATCGAAAGAATATCTGCAGAAACCAAAGAAAATAACAAAATCATTCCAATAATTATAAAATATTTTAGTTTCATTTTATCATTTCCAAACCTTGGAAACTCCCGAACGATAATCATAACAAATTTCTCCAATAGGAAAAATATCCCCTTCTGGAGTAGTTGACATCAAATCCGTTCCATCAATATTTTTAATACATAAATTTCCAGCTGTGCAAGCTTGGCTCATTTTTGTAAAAGTTCCTAAAGTCACCAGATCACAAGTTGAATTAATATAAGAATTTGTAACCCCATTTGTGAAATTATTAATGACAAATGATCCAGAAGGAGCAGTTAATGGTCCATCTTCTCTCATCCAAATTTCTCCATAAAGAATTACAAATCCAGAAGTATTAATCGCAAAACAAACATCTCCTGCAGTATTTTTAATTTCAAAAACATCTTGACCATCAAAATTAGCAGGACACCCACTAGCGGGAGCAACACAAGCGCCAGCAGTACAATTATCACTTGCACAATTATCATCATCACAACAACTTTGTCCAGTAGTTCTAGAACTATCAATAACACAACCTAAAGAATATGTGTTACAAACTAAACCATTTGTAGTATATCCTGTAGAACCCACATCACTATCACAAACATTCCCATTAGAACAAGAAGTCATTGTTCCATAATAATTAGTACCAGTATAACAAACGTCAACAGTATCACAACTCCCTTCAAAAACACAAACTCCATCTTGCTCATAACTTGATCCAACATTTGAATCACAAGAATATTCTGAAGTATAACCACACAAAGAACAATTTTTCTTATAAACTCCCCCAGAACCAATACATACATCTCCTGAATCACAATCAACATCTGTAGTTGCAACTCCATCATATGCACAAATTCCATTATTATGATAAGCTGGACCAACATCAGCATCACATTCATAAGCTGAATTAGGTTGAGCATCATTTTCAATCTCATAACAATCAGTATATCTTAATCCGGCAGAACTGGGACTAGCAACTTCATCTTTATCACAAGACCAAGTCCCAGCATAATTTCTTGCACAAGTTCCACTTTGATAATTATCATAGGTATTCGAATTATCACTACACCGATCATCATTAAAAGTAGAATTACAACCAGACCAACAAACCGCTTCAATACAAAATCCCCCAGTACATTCATCCCCATAAGTACACGATTCTCCATTCGATAAAAGACTCCCCCCACCCACACAAGCGCCAGCAGTACAATTATCACTTGCACAATTATCATCAACACAACAAGATTGTCCAGAAGTTCTAGAACCAGAAATAACACAACCCAAAGAATATGTGTTACAAACTAAACCATTCGTAGTATAACCTGGTTCAACATTACTATCACAAACATCCCCGTTAGAACAATTAGTTATTATTCCCATATAATCTGTCCCATTATAACAAACATCCACCGTATCACAATCTCCTCCAAAAACACAAATCCC
>Ga0075122_10000039_pt1 | contig 103101 bp, 92 predicted proteins | sample AntAceMetag02UKB_FD_69790 | JGI IMG/M metagenome (GOLD analysis project Ga0075122, IMG submission 69790) | Saline lake microbial communities from Ace Lake, Antarctica - Antarctic Ace Lake Metagenome 02UKB | ecosystem: Environmental > Aquatic > Non-marine Saline and Alkaline > Saline | place... | reverse complement strand
TTTTCGCAGTTTCAGGAATACCGCGACTTATCGAATAATTATGTCGAAGTTCAGGAAGTCTTTTAAGATCACGCTACCAGAGGCGGCGTAGTGATGAAAAACTCTAAACTGTCAAGTTAGGGATGATTATTGAGGAAAAAGGGAGAAGTGTTTTTTTGAGTTATTTTAACTGCCCGCATACGGATGAAAATACAAAAAAAGAAAACGACTTATATCGATAGTGGAAAATGGGATGAGTCCGCTATCAATCAGGTATATGAAGATCTACTGGATGGGATCGGCGGTATACTGGATCAAATCCAGGTTTCTGGCTGCCGTTCACTGTTTGAGTCGCATGATTTTCTCAGGGTCGTTCAGCGGTTGTTTGAATTGATGGAAAACGAGCTGTTGGTTCAGTGGAAGATCAAACAGGAAGACGGGCTGGAACGGCTATTCGATAGGCAAAAACGATGGTTGAGTCTTGAACTAAGGTCCCCGGACGGTTTGCTGGCGACCTGGAACCAGTATTGTGCGTTGGCCTGGCAACGGTTGGGCAGTCCTGCCGTGAAACTGGACAAAAGTCCGTGGCGAGCTGCAGTTTTGGAGATATTAACGGACCAGGAATCGTACGCTGATATGCTCGGCATCTTCAGATCCGATCAGCATGAACAGATCCTGAACAATGTCTGTCAGCTCTTCGAAAGACTGTATCGGTTTTGTCCCTACCATCAAGTGTTGACTTTTTTAAGTCTGATTGAGATAGGTGCGGCAGAACGGCCTGAAATCAGCAACCCCGGAGATGCATGGCAAACTCAGGAGGATGAGTCTCTGCCATCGACGCTGGGTACATTTTTTTCCGATATCATTGAATCGGGGAAATGGACAGGGATGCCAGAAAGATTGAACCAGTTCTGGGAGCATCATTCGGGGGGCCAATTCAGCCTCTATCCAGCCTTTTTAATAAAAAAAACGGCGGATGAGACCTGTCGTTTTCAGGGCGTGCAACCGGAGCGCTGGATACAATTGGACGATCTGATCGGCATTGAAGCAAATAAACAACAGTTAATCAAGAACACGGAAAATCTGTTGTCCGGAAAACCTGCCCACCATGTACTGCTTTGGGGGGGGAGAGGAACCGGGAAGTCCAGTAGCGTGCAAGCCTTGTTGACTCGCTTTGTCGGCAAAGGGCTACGGTTGATTGAAATTCAGCAGGGTGACCTGGAACTGATACTTAATCTATCCAACTTTTTAAAGGAGAAAAAGGAAAAGTTTATCCTGTTTTGCGATGATTTGAATTTTGAACAAGACGACCTGCGCTACAAAAATTTGAAATCTATTATGGAAGGCAGCTTGCTCTCTCCGGTAGGAAATCTAGTGGTCATCGCCACTGCTTATCGCAAGGATTTGGTCTTGCGGGATGAGGTTGATGAACGGCATCCGGAGCAGAAACAGTTGTTTGATCAGAAACGAGCTATCGATGACCGATTTGGTCTGAAGCTGTTTTATGAGGTTCCGGTGTTCAAGCAGCTGGAGGAAATTCTATTCCACTACGCTGATAGCTACGACTGTTCATATGACAAGGAAACGCTCTCTTTGGAGTTTCGTCGTTTCGCCCAACAAAACAATCATGATAAACCCGCAGGCAGAACAGTTCAGCAATTTATGCAGATTTGGATCAGGGAGCAGAAAGGGGAAAGTGAAACTTCAACAACCGGGAGTGAGTCCGATAAATCGTTGTTATGAAAAACGCCATCAAACTTATCTGTATCATTGGTCAACTGATCCTGTTGTTATCTGGAACAGTGGCAGCTGCAGCATCATTACCACAAGAAAAAAAAGCCGCTTATCAATATATTAATCAGCTGCGCTCCCAGGCCGGTCTGATTCCCTTTTTAAGAAGTGACGTTCTCGAGAAATCCGCAGAAAATCATGCGCTCTATCTGGCTAAAAATAAACTGGCCGGCCATCTGCAGTTAGAAGATAAACCTGGATTCACTGGCGTGAAACCGGATGATCGCGCATTGTATGCCGGGTATGCTTCCCGGGATGTAACAGAGAATTTCTCCGCGGGTCAGGAAGATGCGCAACATTCCATTGATGGCCTGATGGGTGCTATTTATCACCGATTCGCTTTCCTCGATCTGTCGAAAAACGAGCTGGGTGTTGGGATCGAAAAGAATCATCAGGGATTGAATTTTGTTTATAATTTGGGAAATGATTTACTGCACCGCTTTTGCCAGTTTGCCATTTTCCTGAATGATGGACCCTTTTATTCTGACGCCTGCAAGCATGGCGGAAAAGTGTCGGCAGCAGATTTCGATTTGAGGAAAAGCGATGTGCTACAGCAGAATCCGAAAATGATTGTCTGGCCTTTCGAAGGTGCAACCGGTATTGCACCGGTATTTTATGATGAAACTCCGGATCCACTGCCAGACTATCGTGTTTCCGGCTACCCGATTTCTGTGCAGCTAAACCCATTCTTCTTCAAACAAGTTGAAGTGAAGCGCTTCAACCTGTTTCATGAAGCATCCAACCGCAAGATCAATCCGGTGCGGATGTTGAGCAAGCGTCTGGATCCAAATCAGCGTTTTTCACCCTTTGAGTTTGCCTTGTTTCCACTTGACCGCCTGGAATGGGATACCATCTATCGTGTAGAAGTCGTATTTAAAGCTGACGGGCGCAGTGTTGGCAAAACCTGGACCTTTAAAACAGCCGCTGCCCATCAACCCATGTTTGTGATCAAGGGTCTGAACGAAAATCTGCAACTGGTGTCAAACAAACGGTACGCCATCTTTCTCCCACCAGCACAGCAGTATCCCTATATCGAACAACTGCACTGGGAATCCATGTCAGATATGAAAGCCGATGTGGCCTGGCAGGACAGGAACACGATTCTCGTTAAACTGAGTGGGGAAAAGTGTGAAAGTACACATTTTTTTCTTAATGGCGACCGTTCATTTATTCTGCAGGTTGCCGATCGGGATAATCTGAATCCCGAACATTCATACGCCAGAGGGCCTCTGCCAAGTTGTTTGATTGATACAATCAAAGAACTGCCAGGATTTAGAGTCAGCGCCAGGGGGGAAGTGATTCCGATGAGATCGGATCAGGACTATTGGGTTGAAATAACGTCGATCGACAAACCGGTAACAGAAGTCAAATGGCAGCTCCTGGATAATATGCGAATTCGGGTGAACCATCTGGAAAGGAATATCTTGAAAATCCGATTAACAGGGTCACCCGGGCAAATTGCGACCTTTTATCTGTCTCAATCACACATGTTTAAAGTTGTTTTAACAAAATAACTGCGGATTCCTATGTCAAAACATGATGTCATCATCGTAGGCGCAGGTCTTTCCGGATTGAGTGCCGCTCATTTCTTAAGCAAAAAACAGCCGCAACTGAATATCCTGATGCTTGAAAAATCCGACCGTCCGGGTGGGGCAATCCGGAGTTTGCAGACAGGCGGATATTTGGCTGAATGGGGACCTCATGGGTTTCTGGATAACATTGCCGAGAGTCAGGAACTACTCGATGATCTGCAATTGGATGATGAAATTCAAAAAGCGCCGCTGAAGAAATTTCTAAGGTATATCTGCCTGGATGGCCGACTGCAGACAATACCGCAGACACCACCCAAAATTATCAGCAGTGATCTGCTCCCGTTATGGGCTAAAGTCAGAATGTTGGCCGACCTTTGGAAAAAGCCGTTGTCGGAGGAACGAAGTATCGCAGACTGGGCGATGCACCGCTTCGGAAAATCCATACTGCCCTTTGCTGATATTGTCCAGACAGGCCAATACGCCGGGGATGTCGAAAAACTGAGTATTGATGCAACCATGCCTGGCCTGAGACAAATAGAGATAGAGACTGGTTCTGTATTCAGAGGCGCAATTAAAGCTCAAAAGAAAAAAACCGGATCAGGCATGCCGTCGATGGTCAGCTTCAAGATGGGTATGGAACAGCTGATCAAAAAACTGGCAGCCGATAAAAACCTGGTTCTTAACTCTGGAGTGAATGAGGTTTCAAGAGAAAATGGCGTGTGGTCGGTTACATCTGATACCGGAACCTATGCTGCAGAAAGTCTGGTCATCGGGCTGCATATCAACCATGCCTTACCCCTGTTGCATACCCTGGCACCTGCACCCGCTCAGTCGGTTCCTGAGGCCACGGTATTTAATATTGTGATGGGTTTTGCCGCAGACGCGAAAATTCCTTATGGATTCGGCTACCTGGCACCCAAATCTGAAAATCGGTTTGCATTGGGAAGCCTCTTTCCGACCCACATGTTTCCGGGCAGAGCCCCAGAGGGGATGCAAAGTCTGGAAGTTTTAATCGGAGGGATTCGGAACCCGCAGCATCTGACCATGTCCGATGACAACCTGATCGAAATGGCTTTTCAGGACATTCGTCAACTGATGGAACTCCCGTCAAAACCCGCTTTCACAAAGGTTCTCAGACCTGATGTTGGAATCCCTCAATTGGAAATTGGGCATCATCGTTTTCAGACCTATCGCACAACCATGGAGAACGATTTTCCAGGCTTGTTTATCAGCGGTTTCGGATGGGAAGGTATTGGCGCGAATGAGATGATCAAACAGGCAAAAGCGGCTGCTGAAAACCTCATCAGAGAGAATGGCGGTTCCCGGGAACCTGCCACAGTCAAGGGAATCTATTTCTAGAAGGTTATTCCGTTTGTCCCTACCCCTATCGATTCTCTGCGCAGGGAATACAGTAAGGCTGATTTTCGAGCATTTGTATTCTGGTATCCATGACCGATTCACCGCAGGCTGTGCAGACTATGGACGGACGCCTCTGTGCCATTTCCGGGTTTTGGATATTCACTTCATTGATATCCATCAATTCCTCGGGCGGGGCTGCAAGGATCCAATCTCCGAAGTCTTTCCTTGATTTTCTGACAGATTCCGGAGCGGCCCTGCCGTGAAACAAAACACGAATGCCCTTTCCTGATTGGCGCGAGAACAGGGTGTAGACCTGCTTGCCATAATCATGAAAAATCAGGTTTCCTTTGCCAAAGGTACAGCCGGTTACGCACTGCAGAGCGTCCACGCCACAGGCATCGTTTTCGACAATGGCCACGACCTCCTCATCTTCAGACCGCACCGCATTCAACCGTTCCAACGCCACAGTCGCCATCCGATATCCAATCGCAATCCCCGGACATTCATGTCCGTGAAAGCTTAAAATCTCTTGATACGTCATCATTTCTCACTCCGGGTTCGATTTACGGCTTCATGCCAACCTTTCAGCAATGATTCAACCGCTTCAGGTCCGCGCATCGGCTCAAACCTGCGGTCTTCATGCCACATTTTCTGAATCTGTTCAGTTGAGTCCCAGACACCTGTTGCCAGACCCGCCAGAAATGCGGCTCCCATGGCAGTGGTTTCAATGATCCGAGGACGGCTGACCGCAAGATTTAATATGTCGGACTGGAATTGACACAGAAAGTTGTTAACCGTTGCGCCGCCATCTACACGCAGCAGTTTGAGAGGAGTCCCAATGTCCTGTGTCATGGCATTGAGCAGGTCCCACGACTGGTATGCGATTGCTTCCAGAGCAGCCCGCGCAATGTGATTTTTATCCGTGTCCTGGGTCAGACCGATCATGGTCCCGCGGGCATAGGCGTCCCAGTAGGGAGCTCCCAGGCCGACAAAGGCAGGCACAATATACATGCCGCCACAGTCATCAACTTTATTAGCCATCGCTTCCGTGTCGGCCGCGTTTGAAAACAGGCCGAGTTTGTCACGCAGCCATTGGATCAGAGCCCCTGCGATAAATGTCGACCCTTCAAGGGCATAAGTTGTTTTATCCCCGATCTTCCAGGCGATGGTTGTCAAAAGGCCGTGCTGAGAAAGAACTGCCTGATCCCCCGTATTCATCAATAAAAAACAACCGGTACCATATGTGTTTTTTGCCATTCCCTTTTCAAAGCAAGCCTGGCCAAAAAGAGCCGCTTGCTGATCCCCTGCGATGCCGGCGATGGGGACAGAAACTCCCCAGACGGATTTGGATGTAGTCGCAGTGATTTCGCTGCTGCTGCGGACTTCCGGAAGCGATTCAATCGGTATTTCAAAACGATCAATAATCTCTTCATCCCATGAATTTTCGAAAATGTTGTAAAGCATGGTCCGGGACGCGTTGGAGGCATCTGTCACATGACTTTTTCCGCCTGAAAGTTTCCAGATCAGCCAGCTGTCTACGGTGCCAAAAGCTAGTTTTCGCTGCTTTGCCAGGGCTATAACGTCGGGATTTTCCTTTAACATCCAGCGAATCTTTGTCCCTGAAAAATATGGATCTGCCACCAATCCGGTTTTGGTGCGAATACGTTCTTCAAACCCTTCCGCTTTGAGCTCATCACAGAAAGATGCGGTGCGGCGGCATTGCCAGACAATGGCATTTCCAACTGCTTCCCCGGTCTCCTTGTTCCAGGCAATCACGGTTTCTCGTTGATTGGTAATGCCGATAGCAGTGATATCGGACAGGGTTAATTTCGACTTTAACAAGACCTTCTCTATGGTCTTTTTCTGAGACTGCCAAATCGCTTCGGGGTCCTGTTCCACCCAACCGGGGTGGGGATATATTGAATCAAATGTCTGGCTGGATGAGGCAACTGTTTCCCCGTTTTCAGTAAAGAGGATTGCGCGGGAACTGCTGGTTCCCTGATCCAAGGCCATTATTATCTTTGTCATAGAATAATCTCATGGATAAGTTCAGCGGATATGCATGGGCCGTTGATTCGTTTTTTATACACACTTTGTGGTTCTGTGTCTATTTGGGGGTCAGTTTGGGGTCAGGCTTTGCTTATTTGCTTATTTATTGGCTTATTAAACGCTCAAAAATAAGCCAATAAGCAAATAAGCAAAGCCTGACCCCCAAATCACAGGTTGATTTGAGAGAAATCAGTAACCTGAGATAGTTCTACAGTTTAGGGTTGACGGTTATCAGTAATCAAAGGTATTCGTTAGTGATAACTTGGTTATTTGATCCTCCAGAAAATCTTCAATTCGGATCCAAAATATTCCAAACGTCTCTCTCACAATCGAACTAAAATCAAATCAGCAGGAGTAGAATTATGTTTTCAATCGTACCCGACTTATATGCAATGTCACCCCAATCCGGCGGTGGCAATCCTGGGATGATGGGACAATTTGTTTTATTTGGTGCAATTTTTCTGATCTTTTTTCTATTGGTCATTCGACCCCAACAGAAAAAGGCCAAAAAGCATCGTGAAATGGTCGCCTCAACTCAGAAAGGTGACAAAGTGATCACTTCTTCCGGTATTTATGGCAAAATCAATAAATATTTTGATGATAAGGATTATATGCTGCTTGAAATTGCGGATAAAACCATTATTAAGATCCAAAAAAATCAGATTGCGGATGTGGTGAAGAGCAATCCTCAAAAACAGGTAGCAGAAAAATCTGACGAGAAAACCGAAGAAAAGTCATAAACGATCGATTTAAACTAAAAAATTTAGAAATTAACTTATGAAAATTCCCTGGAAAGGTCTTGGCATACTGTTAGTGCTGCTGGTTGCGGTTTGGATGGATATTCCAACGATCCTCACCTATATGCCGGTGGAGGATTCTGTGAAGCAACAGAAATTGGATGCAGATCTGCAAAGAATGCAGGAGACCATCGCGCCATTGAACAAAATACAATTGGCTCTGGTAGAATTAAAGCAGAACCGAATTCAGTTGTTGGCAGATGAGGGGTTGGTCTTTCCTGAAGATCACCCGATCTTGAAAACGATTTTGAAAGATAATTTCAGAGTTGATAGGGGAGATGGCGGTATCTTTCTGAAACTGAAGGAGTCAGCTACTGAAGACGTATATATCTCCGATGTGGCCAATCAGTTGAATGGTCTGCTAACCAATGTCCGGAAGATAAAAGGGATACGGTTGCATGATAAGAAAGCTGCCATTGTTTTTGAAGTCGAAAAGGGCAAACGGCTGTCTCATCTGGCAGAGCCCATGAAGACCTTTTTGAGGGATGATTACGAAATCTCATATCGGGCGGAACAGAGTCTTTATGTAACGCGGGAAACGACGAGAGATAATGTCATTAATCTGGGACTCGATCTTCAGGGTGGAATGCGCCAGGATATTGGTGTCAAGGTTAATGAAGTGGTGATCTCTATACTGGATCGTTTAACAGAAGAGCTTGAAGACGACCTGATCAATGACAACATCAACTACGAGAGTGTGACCCGTATCAGTGAGTCAGAGATTGAACTTCTGTTGGAGCCGGATGAAACCTTTGCGTTGGAAGGGGAAGATTATAAAAGACTCCTGGACAGGAACTATGAGATTACTTCTCAGGATAGTGGTTATCTGATCACTCTGAATGAAGATGAGATCCAGCGGATTAAAAAGAGAGCGGTTGAACAGGCTCTGGAGACCATTCGTAATCGGATTGACCAGTTGGGGGTCAAGGAACCCACAGTTCAATTGCGGCAGGGCGATGATTCCATCATCATTCAATTGCCCGGACTGACCGATCCGGATCAGGCCAGACGCGTGATCGGGACCGTTGCGGTCCTTAATTTTCATTTGGTTGCCAGCGGAGGCGAAGGCACACTTGAAAATCCTGGCAAGGACCAGATGATTCGCTACGAAGAGATTCGGGACCCGACCACAAAAGAGGTGTTGTCAACCCGGCCTTACCTGCTGGAAAAGAAAATTCAACTGCAGGGGGATCGTGTGCGAGATAGTCGGGTTGGATTTTTACCGACGACAGGAGCTGCATACGTCGGTCTGTCTCTGGATGACAAGGGAAAAGATGAGTTTGCAGAGGTCACCCGAAATAATGTGGGGCGTTTGTTGGCTATCGTACTGGACGACAAGGTCCAGTCTGCCCCCCGCCTGAATGAGGAAATATCCGGTGGCGAGGCACAGATCTCAGGTAGTTTTACCCCGCAAGAAGCGACTGAGCTGGCGCTGGTACTAAGATCCGGTGCACTGCCAGCCCCGATTATCATCAACGAAGAGCGCACTGTCGGCCCTTCCCTTGGTCTTGATTCCATACTGAAATCGATGTGGGCCCTGGCACTGGGATTTGTGGGTGTCATGATTTTTATGATTGTTTACTACAACGTCGCAGGTCTGTTTTCAGTATTTGCGCTGATCTTTAATCTTTTACTGATAGCGGCAGCGCTGGCCTACTTCCAGGCAACCCTGACATTGCCGGGGATGGCTGGAATCGTACTGACTATCGGGATGGCAGTTGACGCCAATGTGTTGATATTTGAAAGGATACGGGAAGAGATTGCCCGCAAGAGTCCGATCCGGACGGCGATCAATACCGGCTTTCAAAAGGCGACGGTTACTATTCTGGATTCCAATATTACAACCCTCCTGTCAGCCATTGTGCTCTTCCAGTTTGGAACCGGAGCCATCAAAGGGTTTGCTGTGACGCTGATGATTGGTATTGCAGCCAGTATGTTTACCAGTATCGTGGTGGGGCGTTTGCTTTTTGAGATGGTATACCTGCGCAGGGCACGACTTGAAAAAATTTCAATTTAGGTTGGTTAATGAAGATATTTAAGAGCACCCCCCAGTGGGATTTTTTGGGCAAGAAGAAGATTGCCTTGATTATTTCAAGTGTGTTGCTACTAGCTGCAATTGGTGGGTTGGCAACGAAAGGTCTGACGTATGGGATCGATTTTCGTGGTGGGACCCTGATTCAGATTCAATTTGCAGAAAAACCGGATCTCGCCATTATCAGAGAACTGTTCCAGAAGAAAATCTCGACCAGGGTCACGATAACGACGTTTGGAGAAGTCACGGATAACGAGGTGATTGTGTCCCTTTCCGAAGAGTCGGTCAGGGATCAATATGACAATCTGGGAGATCTGGTGCACGTCATTCTGAGTGAGTCATTTAGTGACTTTGAGATTCGCCGGGTTGAAACGGTGGGTCCCAAGGTTGGTGGTGAATTGAAAACCAAAGCGTTTCAGTCTACAATTTATGTCTTGGCAGGCATTCTGATCTATATTGGATTCCGATTCAAGGTCCACTATGGTATCGCTGCAGTGGTTGCCCTTTTTCATGACGTGCTGATCGCTCTGGGCCTGTTCGTCTTTCTGGAAAAAGAGTTTACCTTGACCATCGTGGCTGCCGTTCTAACGATTATCGGTTACTCATTGAATGATACCATTGTTGTTTTTGACCGTATTCGTGAAAACGTGGCCCGTTTTCCGAAACGTCCGTTGGAAGAAGTGGTCAACCTGAGTGTCAATGAGAGTTTGAGCCGCACGATTCTGACGTCTGTCACGACATTTTTGGTCGTGTTTGCACTATTTGTGCTGGGTGGCGATATTATCCATGATTTCGCTTTTGCTATGTTGATCGGTCTGGTGGTGGGGACATACTCTTCGGTATTCGTGGCCAGTCCGGTGGTTATGTACTTCGATCCGGATAATTTTCAGAAGACATCGTTATACAAAGTGTTGACTCAAAGTCGGGATACACTCTTTTCAAAGAGCAAGCGCGTCAAATAACCTGAAGCGGTCGACCCATACCCTGCCTTTACAGAGGCAGGGGCCTTTCATCGCAATAGATTCCAATCAGTATCATACATGAGTTTAATAAACACGAGCGCTTTTTTTAAGCAGTCTGTTGCTGCGAAGGTGATTGACCTGCTCAGCACAGAATTTGGTATTCAGGGAGTAGATACGTCCCAGTTTAAGTTTGAAATCCCTCCTGATGAAAAAATGGGGCACCTGGCATTCGCCTGCTTTCCCCTCGCAAAAATTGCGAAAAAAGCGCCCCCGTTAATTGCCAAGCAGTTGGCTGAAAGTTGGGGAGAGTCAACATTTTTTCAGGCGGTTGTTGCAGCAGGTCCCTATCTCAATTTTCATTTCAGTCCCCATTATCTGGCTGAAGAGCTGATACCGGCCTGTATCTCCAGTGATCGCTACGGAGACACCGACTTGGGAACAGGGCAGAGACTGCTCTTGGAATACTCATCCCCCAATACCAATAAGCCCCTGCATCTCGGACACGGCCGTAACAATCTCCTGGGGGCGGTCCTTTCCAGAGTATTGAAATGTAATGGTTATGAAGTAGTTAAAGCGAATCTGGTTAATGATCGCGGCATTCACATCTGTAAATCCATGCTGGCGTATCAGAAATGGGGATCTGGAGAAACGCCTTCAAGTTCCGGGGTTAAAGGGGATAAACTGGTTGGGAAGTACTACGTGCTGTACGATCAGAAAGAGAAAGCCGATCCTGAGATCCTGCAGGAGGTGCAGGAGATGTTGCGGATGTGGGAAGCAGGGGATCCTGATACGATAGAACTCTGGAAACAATTGAACGGTTGGGTGCTGGACGGCTTCAGGGAGACTTATGCTCGAATGGACGTCTCCTTTGACAAGTACTATTTTGAGAGTGAAACATACAAAGGGGGACGTGAACTGGTCCTGTCTGCTTTGGAAAAGGGGATTTGTGTTGAAGAGGAAAATGGTGCTGTCGCCATTGATCTGGAAGCAGACAAGTTGGGGAAAAAAATCCTGCTGCGGGGGGATGGCACTTCGATGTATATCACCCAGGATATTAATACGACGGTCTCAAAATTCGCAGATTACGATTTGAATGGATGTTTGTTTGTCGTTGGTAGTGAGCAGGACAACCATTTTCGAGTGCTGTTTAAAGTCCTGGATCGATTCGGATATGAGTGGGCCAAACAGTGCGAGCATATCAGTTATGGGATGATTACGTTGCCTGAAGGCAAGATGAAATCCCGAGAGGGTACGGTTGTCGACCTGGATGACCTGATGAACGAGATGAAAATGCTTGCTCAGCAGGAAATTCAGGAGCGTGCGGGTGACGGTAGAGAAACTGATTTTGAAAATCTCGAAGAAACAGCAGAGGCCATTGGGCAGGCGGCCATTAAATTTTTCATTCTCCGGACAAACGCGGTTAAAGAGATCAGCTTTAATCCGAAGGAATCCCTCTCCTTTGATGGTGCCACAGGTCCGTATCTGCAATATACCCATGCCCGGATTTGCAGTCTCTTGCGGAAAGCGGAGTTTGATCCGGTGCGGATTGTTTTTAGGAATGAGCAGTGGAATACCGATGAAACAGCCTTGCTGGTCCAGTTGGGGCGATTACCGGATGTTCTGTCCCAGAGTGCGACAGATCGCAATCCGGCTGTTTTATGTACCTATATTTATGAACTTTGCCGGGGGTACAACAAATTCTACTATGAGCACCCCATTCTGAAGGCGGAGACGGAAGCCGTGATACAGGCCAGAATTTCTTTGACCCGGGCTGTTAAAGGTGTACTTTATAAGACGTTGCTGATTCTCGGTATTACAGCTCTGGAAAAAATGTAATCCATGCCGGATGAGAATCTCAGGACCACAAAAACCTATCACCCAAAAATGACAATGGATCAGGCAGTAACAATGGATAAAATCATCTCTCTCGCGAAACGAAGAGGGTTTGTATTTCAAGGCTCAGAAATCTACGGTGGTCTTGCGAACTCTTGGGACTACGGCCCCCTGGGAGTTGAATTGAAAAACAATATCAAAAAGGCCTGGTGGGATTCATTTGTACGTTGTCGAGCTGATGTGGTTGGGATAGACAGCGCCATCATGATGAATCCCAGTGTCTGGAAAGCGTCTGGGCATGTGGGCGGATTTTCGGATCCGTTGATGGATTGTAAATCCTGCAAAAACAGGCATCGGGCGGATAAATTGATCGAGGAAACTCTTGAACAGCGTAAGAGTCCGGCGGTGGTTGTTGAAGGGCTGAGCCATGAAGATTTGATGGCTAAGATCGTCGAGCTGGAGATTCAGTGTCCGACTTGTGGTGCGAAGGATTTTACGGATATCCGACAGTTCAACCTGATGTTTAAAACCCATATGGGCGTGACTGATGACAGTTCTGCGCTTGTTTACCTGCGCCCGGAGACTGCTCAGGGGATCTTTGTCAATTTTAGAAATATTGCCACCACCAGTCGTAAGAAAATACCTTTCGGAATTGCTCAGATAGGTAAGTCCTTTCGGAATGAAATTACGCCCGGAAACTTTATTTTCCGCACCCGTGAATTTGAACAGATGGAAATGGAATATTTCTGCCACCCAGATCAATCAATGGAGCTGTTTGAATACTGGAAGGCTTTTTGCCGGAAATGGGTGCTGGATAACGGTCTGAAAGAAGAATCAATTCGGATGCGGGACCACAGTCCCCAAGAACTGTCTCACTATTCCAGTGCGACCACTGATATCGATTTTCGGTTTCCATTTGGCTGGGGAGAGTTGTGGGGGGTTGCTCATCGAGGTAACTTCGATTTGACTCAACATCAGACCCATTCAAAAAAGGACCTGCAATATACCGATCCCGGAAGCGGAGAAAAATATTTACCCCACGTTATTGAACCGGCCCTTGGGGTTGACCGATTAGCCCTTGCATTTATCCTGGACGCATACGAAGAGGAAGCGCTTGAGGGAGGCGAATCGCGAGTGGTTCTGAAGCTCAACAAGCGGATGGCTCCGATTCAGGTGGCATTTTTACCACTTTCCAAAAAACTCTCTGAGCCGGCTCAGGAAATATTTCAGAAAATGGCGGGAGATTTCGTTTGTGACTATGATGAATCCCAGAGCATCGGAAAACGGTATCGGCGCCAGGACGAGATCGGTACCCCCTATTGTGTGACTGTTGACTTTGATACGCTGGAGGATAATTCAGTGACGATCAGGGATCGAGACACAATGGTCCAGGATCGTGTGGCTGTTGATCAGTTGTCCACTTTTCTAAAGGAGAAACTCTCCTGATCTCCATTCGTCTCCCAGGTGAAGGTTGCTCCTCCTCAGAAACCTTCACTCCTGAGTTGAAAAGCAAAGACCGTTTTCTTTTTGGCTTGCATGTTCGCGGGTATCCATCACCGATTCAATATTCTTTTTAAACCCAAGTGACTACCGGTAGCTGAAAATGTCTGAATCACATTTTGATCTGGAAGAGGGTTCCAACCTGAGGTTGGACTTCACTAAAATTTCCAGTGTCGCTGCGTGCGGGGAAGCTGTGATTCCTGCCGTTGTACAAGACGTAGAAACCCTGGCTGTTCTGATAACGGGTTATGCTAATCAACAGGCTTTGGATTATGCCTTGAGAGAAAAGGTAGCCACGCTTTGGAGTACGTCCAGAAATGAGCTGTGGATTAAAGGGAAAACCTCCGGCGAATTTCTCGATCTGGTGGAAACCCGTGTCAACTGCGAACAGAATTCAATTCTTTACCTTGTCAAAGTGCGCGGTCAGGGTGCCTGTCATACGAAGAAGAGCAACGGTAATCCAAGGTACGGCTGCTACTACCGCCGGATTGATCCGCAGGGTCACCTTGAGATAATTGAGGAGTGACGTGGCATTTCAGAGAAGCGCACCTCTTCCATCGTTCTCTTGAAAAGCCTCATGAGTCGCCTACTCATGGTTTATCCAGATAATTCAGGCCTGGTTTCCCAAAAATAAAAAAGAGGTGAAACATTGACAAAACATGTTTGTCGGTCGTAATGATATAGAAACAAAGGGAATTCCGCTTTTCTTATAGATTCAATAAATCGGTATCGGAGAAAGAGATGAGTTTAAAACAGGTTGTTTTCGAATACATTGAAAAACACCCCAAAATGTCCCTTGATCAAGTTGCGAGCGGATTACCCGATCTGAACAAAGCCACTATTAAGAAATATTACTATGATTACAAAAAGTTGAATCCGGTTGTCAAAGAAAGAAAAAAGGGGACAGGAAAGAAACCGCTACCCACTGTAACAAAACAAAGCAAGAGTGCACGCGGGAAGGGTTCGAAAAAAGAGAGTCTGAGTATTCGCCAACGGATATCCGATCTGCTCACAGAAAATCCTGAAGTAACGATTGATGAGCTGTGTCAGGCGATCGCAGGCAGTAATCGCAAAACCATTCGCGATTATCGTAACCGCTGGCGAAAAGAGAACCTCTTGACCAAGACAGTCTCTTTGAAGAAGGGCTCAAAAGATGAGATCAAATTTGCCAAGGAAAGAAATGCCGTACACGAATTTATGAGGCACTACCCCGAAGCAAATCTGAATGATCTGCGAACCCTGTTTCCGAAAAACAAAAAACTGGTCACAGACTTTCGAAGCTGGAAGCGCCAGCAGCCTCAAAACACCACCCCGGGCCAAAAAACGGTTGGTGAGCACAAAAAAGCGCCACTTCCTGTTAAATCTGATAAAAAAACCATCCAGTCCCTCAAAGAAATTATCGAAAAACAGAAGCTTACGATTGAGGCTCAGCGATCCAAGTTGAAGGAGGTTCGTTCACAATTGTCACGATCATCAAAATTCAGTCTGGATGGCTTGAAGTCTTTTCTTGCGGATAAGATTTTTAATAAATAGTCGCTATAAAACTAGTGACTATGATCATTTAAAGCATCTCCTGCAGTTTCTTCACCACTGCATCGGCTCCCCGCATAATCTATCCGATATTCGCTTCCAGCATATAACATGGGCCAGTGACCAGTTTGTTTTCAACATCCGTGACAACCTCTGCATGAGTTGTTGCCTGATGTTGCCCTCCCATTTTATTGATATTATCTGTCACCCAAGGCTTGACTTAACCTGAAATGGTGGTAAATCTGAATGAACGCCTCATGAGGGGAACGAATTCTTTGATTTTTTCCCATTGATTTCAAAGCTAAGGAAAAAACGTTATGGCCGAAGAAGAAAGTCAGGAAGAAGGGACACCGGAAGTCCCTGCCGGAGGACCACCGCCAACACCCGAAGCCGCGGGCAGTAAACTGATGCCAATTATTATTATTGTGGTTGTGCTCTTGATGATCGTTGGTGGAGTGGCCGCTTATTTCTTCGTGTTCAGCGACGACGGACCCTCTGTCGAAGCAACCAGTGCAGAGGAAGCGAAGTTTATTGAGCAGTACAACTTAAGAAGTCAACCCTCGGTAGAATCGATAAAAAAGACAGGGGAGCCCGTTTTTACTCGTATTTTCTCTTATGAGGTGAATATGAAGGATGGTCGTCACATGATGAAGATGTCATGGAAAGCGATGCTTTATGACAAAAAAGCCAAAGATTATCTCGAAAAACTCAAACCATCAATCGATAACAGTATGCTCGAACTGCTCAGGGACTGGAACGCAGAGGATCTACGAAATCGCTCCGGCCTGGAATTATTGAAACGGCGCATCTACCGTGAATTGAACGGCTTTTTTGATCAGGAGTTTATTGAATTGCCAGAGTCAAAAGACCGGACACCAGTCAAAGATATTCTAATCGTGGAATACTATATCAACTAGTAAGGCAGTTCCAAGCCCATGAACGAATAGGGGAGATCCATACCATTCTTAATAGAGCAGATTATCTGAGTTCTTAAATTCATCGAAAAACTCTAAGATCATTTCCGCTTCCGGGATCAGTTCCCCCAGCCACTGATTATGTTCTCTCACTAATTTGATGCAACGATGGCAAACCTTGCATTTGAGAACATCCCCCGTCTTGGCTTTATTGGAAAAACTGGAGTATGTGCTACAAAAAGGACATGCGATACTGTTTTTCTCTATTGCGTAGTAATTCTGCAACAGCGGTTCGATTTTTCCCTTTCGAAATCTCTGGACGAAGGCGTCCACAATTTTAGGATCAAATTGAGACCCACTGCATTTTTTAATTTCGGCAATGGCTGATTCTGAGTCGATAACCGATTTATAAGGACGTTTGCTGGTCATTGCATCAAATGTGTCAGCTACGGCAACAATTCGGCCTTCAATCGGGATTTTTCTGCCTTTCGACCCCTGGGGATATCCTTTGCCGTCCCATCGTTCATGGTGATACAGGCAGTAGGGGATAAATGGTTTTAAAAAAGCCACGTCTTTCATCATAGTGGCACCTCGTTCCGGATGAAGCTTCATAATCTCGTACTCTTTCTGTGTTAAAGCCGATGGTTTATTAAGAATACGGTCTCCTACTGCGATTTTGCCGACATCGCGCAGCACCCCCACTTTTTTCGAATAGTGCCAGAGCATCCGATTTCCAACCCAATTCTTTAGCGATTTCCAATGCAAAATGGGTCACTCTCCAGGTATGGCCTATAGTGTAATGATCCCGTATCTCAATGGCATTTGAAGTCACTACCAGTGATCGTGGTAGGCCTGCTCCAATTCATGAAGATAGAGACTGTTCTTCACAGCAATTGAAGCTGATGACGATAGGGCAACTAATAATTCCAGATCATCATGATTGAATGCGTTTGTCGTCCCATGGGTATCAATATAGATTACTCCGAGTTTTTTTTTCTGGAAGACCAGCGGTACACACATGGCGGATGATATATTCTGGATAATGATACTTTTGCCATCACTGAATCTGGAATCATCCGCTGCGTCTAAGGTCAGGATAGCTTCGCCAGTTTCAAATGCGCGATTTGTAATGGTCTTGCTGACTGTGTGTGATTGAGACTTAAGTCCTCTTTTGGCAAATTCGATTCGTAGTTCACCTGTTGCTTCATCCACAATAAGAATGACGCCATTGTGGGCGGGGGTCAGATTAAACACTTGATCCAGAATTGTTTTAAACAGTTTTTTCAGATTACTTTCGCTGGAGATGACTCGATTTGCCTCAGTCACAGCAGCAAGTCTGGCTTGGGTATTCTTTAGTTCATCCTTGGATGCCGCATTATCGGGTCCTGAGATAAATGTTCTATACAGCTTTTTAGGTGACACTGCTTTCACTAATACATTTTCATCATTTTCATGAAAGCGTACACTTTTATTTTTCGTCTTCGCCAAAAGTTTTTGGAATACTTCAAATCGCATTGTCACACTTGCAATTCGAATCTCATCTCTGGGTTTCAGGCGACATTTTTTAATATTTTTTTACCAGCAACTTAGGTACTGTTACTACTGCCTAAATCCTGGATATAGGTTCCTAATGCAGTCCTTTTGATTTCGGCATGATATCGGGAAACAGCAGCATCATTAATCTGAATTTCGTTATCCGCATGACGGCCGATAGTGAGCTTTTCTTCAATGATATAGCGCTTATTTTTTTTGACTCCCAGTGAGAATGACAATCCTTTCTTTCTTCATAGTCTCAAGGTTTTGTGGATATCTACAACCGAATTAGAAAATTAAAGGGTAAAAGGTCGCAATCAAATTGGTTCAAATTAACACGAAGTTACTTATAGCTCAATGCTCAATTCTGCCGTGTAAGGTTTGGTGCTGACACCCTATCCACCATTTATAACTATGTTCTGGCCAGTTATGTAAGCTGCAGCATTCGAACCAAGCCAGACAATCGCTTCTGCAACCTCTTCAGGTTCTCCGATGCGTCCCAAGGATATTTTTTTAGACGATTCATGGAGAAGGTTTTTTTTTCTTGTCATATCATTTTCCGACCTGCGATTATATGCTTCATCTAGCATGGGTGTATTAATGAGCCCTGGTGACACAGAGTTAATGCGTATGTGATGGGGCGCATACTCTTTGGCAGCTGATTTTGTTAAAGCAATCACACCTGCTTTTGTCGCGGAATAGATTGATGCTGTTGCAACTCCGGTCATACCAACGACCGACGCAACATTGACGATGGCTCCACCCTTATTTTTCTGGTTTGTCATTTGTTGTATTTCATACTTCATCGAAAGCCAGGTGCCTTTCAGGTTCACTGATATGACATTGTCAAAATCATATTCATCGAACTCTGCAATATTTGCAAACGCTCCCGGAGTGTATGTTGCAGCGCAGTTACAAGCGAAGTTCAATTGTCCATGTTTATCCGCGATTTGCTGAATGAGATTTTTGACTTCATGTTCTATTGATATATCTGTTGGAATAAAAGAAGCATCTGCCCCAATATTTTTAAGTTCTTGTTCAACCTGGACTCCCCTGTCAATTTTTCGGGCAGCAATAATTATTTTGGATTGCCTTTTTGCAAGGGAAAAAGCGGTCGCTTTTCCAATACCGGACGTTCCTCCGGTGACCAGTGCCACCTTATCCTTGAATGAATTCATATAATCATTATCCATTTGAATTCTCTTTAAACCAAATAGTAAAAGCGATAGTACCGCATAAAAAAATCGTCCCGATGATTGCCATTGTATACAGGTATTTATCCGTTTCATGCCCCATAATCGCAAAAAGACCAATCAGACTACTGCAGATAATCGGTGCGGTGACATTGCCGATTCGCTCAATAATCCGGTAAATACTTAATGCTGACCCCTGACCAATTTGCTTTGCTGCAGGAGATGTCATCGAGCATGTGACGATATTCGAACTCTGAATGCAGTTACAGATAGCGATGATGATAATCCATGGAATCATTAGGAATAATATCGAAAATTTATCTGCCAGTTTAAAAATATAAATTGAACTTAACAGCATGATACTGATAGTGATACCGGCTGAAATCAACTGGGTTTTGCTTTTCATATAACGGGACAACATTCGAATAATAAACGGACCCAAAACAATGACAGAGCCATGTAGCATGATGAGTCTTCCGATATCCGATGTGGAGATACTGACCGACCTCAAGTAGAGAGGTAAAACAAAGAAGAGAAGACCGACATAGATAATCTGATAGGGGATCCCCTGTGTCAGCACGGGTACCAGATATGCTTTGTCTGCAAGGAGCTTTCTCACAGGCGGTTCTTCCTGCAACGACGGTTCAATCCTCGATTCATTCTTTCTTTGTTTAAGATAGGGTGATAGGTTTAGATAAAAAAACGGATAAATACAAGCAGTTATTCCCGCAGCAAAGAGAAAAACAGGTCTATATCCAAACTTTTCGATCAGAATACCACCGATGGCAGATCCACAAATAATCCCACCATAGAAGCCGGCAAAAAGTCTGGAGAAAGCAAGTTTGTTGTCCCCGGCAGTATTTTCGATCACCAAAGTCTGGGGAATCAAATAGATAATTCCAAAACCAACTCCATTGATTACTTGAATAAAGATAACCTGGACAATATCATTTGCCATCCCGGTCAGAAAAAGCCCGCAGGCACAAATGAGTGATCCCGATAGCAAAGTGATACCGTAGCCAAATCGATTGCGCAATTTATCTTTAAGGAGAAAACCGGCAGTGGATGCCAGCATATAAACAGAAATTGGAAGTCCAGTGACAATTTCTTTTGATAGTCCAAGGATTGGACGGCTGAGATCCTTCAGAAAAATCGGGAAAAAGGGTATAAACATAAACGTGCCGAAGAGACACAAAAAACCCATGTTCCGAACCATTGCAATTGGAATGATTGAACTGGTTTTTATGCTACTATTTCCTTGCACGGATAAAGAAAACGCTCTCGAAATGAAGAATATTAGTATTTCAAAACTGATCAAGATGGCAATGATGATCACTGTAGAATAATCTAAGAGAATGGTTCGGTTAAAAGACTCCATCAGCCTTTTGTTGATGTTTACTTTAATGTAGGCCGCATTCTTATCAGGATTAAGGGGATCTGTAATTGGAAACAGAAGCTGATGTTCATTTTCCAAAAGAGCTGCCTGTCTCTCTTCGAAACCAGAAAACACTTCTTTAGCAACTCCTTCGGGATCAGCTATATACATTAGGCTTCCATCAGAGCTAATGATGCTCAGGTTCGAATATTCAGGTGTATTCCGAACGATAGTACTCATTGCATCTTCGATGTTCACCAGCTTATTAATGGGCAATCCTTTATTCAATAGATGCTCGATGTCTTCCTTAAGTAGTGTTGCAAGCAGATCTGTCTTACTGTGGATTGCCCCTAGTTTATACTCCTGAAACGTTTTTATATTGAAGTAGGAAAAAATTGATTGGCTAAGTAGCAATGTGGATATCAAGATAATCTGACAGACTGTCTTTTTTCTTTGGATGAATTGGATAGAATCCAACTCTTCGGATTTTCTGAGAAAAACAGATAAAGAGAGAACAAGCAAAATAGTGGCGGCAAATAGAGTCAGTGCAAACAATACCAAGCTCTGCTTAATAACCTCATATATTTTTCTTACAATAATGGTCTTGGCAAAAATAACGAACACATACCCCTGAGTTTTACCTTTAAGCATGATCATTGCCCGAATGATATAGGCCTCTTCCTGTTCCTGTACATGTATTTGATTTGGATGATGATTCTGGTTTTCAAAAAAGCGTTTGTCTAAAAAAGCATTTTCATTTTTGTATTTTTTAAATACGGGCCTTCCTTTTTTCAGGTGTGAAAGATAGACCAGTTTTTCATTGGCGTCTGTGGCAAGAACAGAATCGATGGTCCCTTCGGCACGTCTAAGAGCTTCATTAAACAAAACATCCATTCCGGAATAGTTTTCATAGCGCTTGTACCTGTTGAGACCTGTTTCTATATTTTCTTTTAAATCTCTTGTAAGTACCTCGAACTGCGCCAAGGCTGATTTCCGGTAACTCTTTTCGAATGATGAGACACTGAAAAAAAGATTAATCATTTGTGTGACTGCAATGATGAAAATCGAAATGAGTAGAAATTTTCTTACAAAATGCGTCATTAACTCAACCTTAGTTTTCTATTTTTGCAAAAATCTCATCTGCAATTTTCAAGACATCAACAGGTGGTTCATACCCGACTATTTCCGCTGTTTCCAGATTGATAGCGATACGGGGTGATGATTCAAAAACCAGTTCCAGATCACGAGGTTTAGCTCCCTTGAAAATCTTGATAATTTTTTTGGAATTAAAATCCCCGATGGACAAGTAGTCATTGGTAAAACTCAGCAGAACTCCTTTTCTTACAAAATCAGAACCCCCCATATAGAATGTCGGTATTTTGTGATCATTAAAGATTTTGACCAGTTTTGGCAGCGTTTCTTTATTTATTCCATTCTGCAGGGTTAAATAAAAGGAGTCTATATCATCAATAATGAGTGAAACATTTTCTATGAACTTCTGATTAATTATTTTCATATCTCCGGAAGCTGGAACATCAGTGGATAGAATCAGGTTAAAACTGTTTTTACCGCCCGTTTTCCGAACATCATGAATATCTGGGATGGCTGAATATAATGCTGCTGTCGGGTCTTCTCCCGCATAAACCACCCCCAAGCTTAAGAAGCCAGTCATATCATGAAAGAATCGGATCTGGCGTTTAAAACGGTTGAGATCAACTCTTCCGGTGATATTATTTCTACCGGAATCCAAAGTGTTGTCAAGTATACCTGATTTTATGGGGCTTGAGACTGCCATAATCACACAAGGCGTTGTAAAATCATCTGGAAGGTCCCTTAATCCTTTGCCAGCCCAGGTACCAAATCCCCATATCATATCCAACTCATTTCGGCTGACAACCCTTCTGACCGTCTCGTCCCGGTTTTTGATTGACATGAGCTGATAGGATTCTGGGGAAAAAGAGATATTCTGGCTCCAACCCTTTTTTTCCAGGGCGTTTATCATAGATAGAATCGTTCTTTTCTCTGCACTGGTCAGGGAATCCAGAACGTCGGCTTTACCCCAACCGTGGTTGCTCAATCCATGAATAACGGCTTCAAAGTAATAAACAAATCCTGTCCAGACACCACTTTCAATAATTCCGATCTGCAACTTTTTTTGACTGCCCGGTACTGGGTCGAATTCGCCTTGTCTGTCACTTAGTTCATTCCACTGCTGCCTTTCTACTATAAACTGTTTGAAAAGCTGTTTTTCTTCTGCAAATCGATTTTTACATCCGGACAGTATAGAAATGCACGCAATCATGAGTGCGAAAAATAAGAGATTGAGATTCACTTTATTTTTCCTGTTTTAGAATTTTTCTGACTTCTTTCAATGTGATGCCGTATATACCACCACAAACGGCCATTTTTTTTTCCGGTATATTTACGATATAGGATGTTTTTACCATTATTTTGTTTTTAAAGGGTATTTTCCAACGATATTGCACCCACCCCTTGTTTTCCTTGCTATCTGCTGCGTCAAGGACATCATAACCGATGAGTGTGCGCGTTCCCGGCTCTTTAAAATCCATGATATTTTGACCAATCATTCGTGGGTTTGCATGGTAAAGTATTTCGCCCTCATTATTTTCATGCATCGACATAACAAATATATAATAGCCAATTGCTGATCCGTTGGCGATATCGTTGAGTTCGGAGATTTTGTTCCTTTCGTTCACAATTTGATTAGCAACACTCTGCACTCGGTCAATGAGGTTGAAAACATTTTGTCTGGGGGTGCCAAGAGCATCAGACCCAAACCCTGATACGAAAGTCAAAATAATCAGGAACCATTTAATCATTCTTTATCTCTTCCTATTTTATTAAAAAGGCTGGAATCTGCTAATCATTCTCAAAGGATTTAATCAATCTAGTATCTGTTTCATTAGAAACCAGGTCTTCGAGTGAAAAACTGGTTAATGTAATCAGCATTTTGTTTTTATCAAACAAAGCACCCATTTTCGCAGAGAGCGTATTGTCTATCCGTTCCAGATTTTTGGCCGCACTTATTACCAGCCTCTTCAATATCTCGAATGCATCGTCTGATAGAGGTGGGTCTCCTCTATAGTCTGAAAACCGTCCCACCATCTGAACATCCGGAAAACCCTCTAAACCCATAAATCGAAGAAACCAGTCAGCGCGGAACCTTCCGGCGGCTGTTACAATACCCATATAATCGGCCAGCAATTCGTCATAGAGGTTGTTCTGCATAGAAGAAAACAAGCGTTTTGTAACGTAATGTGTGCATTCATGTTCCTGCCTGATGATTAAAGAAGTATCTTTCCACTCCTGTTCCTCCATCCCCATATCAACAGATGACAGACCACTATAAGGTCCGTCACTTAAAATTATGAATCGATCTTGGTATAATTTTTTTTGAGGTATCAGGTTGGAAAATTCCTCTTTCCACGCTATTGCAGAATTTGAATCAGTTTTCTGCATCTCCCACTGTTTCCGGTACCGTCTAACCCTGTCCCAATTGTTATAACCTCCAATTATCATGGCTCCGGTTGTATCAGGGATCGGCTCAGGTTCATTTTTTTTGCAAATGGATCTCAAGATGGAAACGAAATCGTCTCTATGACCCGTTATTATGAGCGGGATACGACCAGCAGGGCTTTGATGAAGTACAAATTGTAATTTTTCGGGGCAAACCAGCACAAGACCGGTTGCATCCTCCATCTCTGCAATAGGGTCCCCTTTGCGGGTTGCAGATTTGTAGTTTTCGGTAGAACTGATTCCTTTTCTGATTGGAAAATTGAATTGAACCAGTTTTTCTTTTAAACATTCAAATACACCTTTTTCAATCGACTCTTTCAGGTATTCATCCCAGGCGTCAATAAAAGGTTCATCACGCATTCCGATTTCACTATCTGGTATTTGTTGGAAACGATTTTCGTTGTAACTGTACAGCTCTTCTGCCACTTCAGCTGACGCTCCGAATGACTCTAAAACATGCATACGAAACTTTTTCTCGCTCATATTCTATACCCTTTTTTAAGCAACAATCCGTTTATTTGAGGAGACAGGGGGGTAAATGCCATCCATACATAACAATTGTTCTCAATAGGATCTCTTTGACCGATAATCTAGATCAAGAACTTGCCGTTGTCGACAATGAAAATGGAAAAAGCATAAAGGGATTGGAAATTAAAAATTTAAGATTGTTTTTAAGATACTTTCTTAGTTGATTTTTTGATGGGCTAGGAGTGTTTGGTCATTTTTTGGAAACAACTCATAATACTGGAGAAGAATGAACAAACAAGAAGATTATTTTCGGTTTTTTCTGAATCAGAAACTCGTTCTTAAACCGAATGAATGCTACACCATTGGTAGGAATGAAGACTGTTCAATCACATTTTCAGATATAGAGATCTCCAGAAAACATGCAGTTCTGGAATGGCAGAAGAATTTTTTTGTCATCAAGGATCTGAAGAGTACAAACGGGATTTTCGTCAATTCCAAAAAAACTGAGCAGAAAAGATTGTATGACGGCGATAAAATTAGGATTGGAGAGAATTTTCTGGAATTTCGGGCAATAGATAACAGTAGAACGGCAGTTGATATGAGCCCCAGTGATACCATGATCCTGGAAAAAAATATTGCTCAAATAATGGATGGTGTGGAAGACCCAATAATTGAAAAAAAGATATCTGGATTAAAGAACTCTTTCATGAAGCAGAAAACAAAACTGAAAGATCTCGCGTATCGGGATAAGCTGACGCAGGTATATAACCGGGCTTATTTCGACAATCGGTTGAATGAGGAATTGTCGAGGGCTAAAAGATATAAACGAAATTTGTCACTGATAATGATCGACATTGATTTTTTTAAAAAATTCAATGATACATACGACCATCAGTTTGGGCGTCTCTTGCCACAGCAAGAAGGCTGACTCCCCAGAGCAAATATTTAAAGCAGCTGATGATGCCTTGTACCGTGCAAAAGACAGTGGTAGAAATCGTGTAGAATCCTCTGCGTAGGCGCAATACTTACCCAGGGCGGGCCTGTTAACCGTTCAAGCAAAAAAAATGATTGAAATGAATAGAACAGCCCCAGGTTTTTCAGGATGGTAAAAACAAGGAGAAGATGCATTTGTTTAGTTGATTACTTACTCAGATAAAATTCAAATTTTCCGTTTTTTACAACCTTGATTGCGGCCTCCGCATTCTGAATATCGCCGTTATCATCAAAGGAGGATTTCATTATTATCCCATCCCAACCATTCATTGAACGTAGTGAGTCAGCCACTCGATCCGGAATGGTCGTACCTGCTTTTTCCATGGCTTTTGCAAGTACCAGGATCGAATCATACCCTTGGGCTGCACAAGTGTTAGGCACCATATTATATTTTTGTTTAAATTTATGAACAAAATCCTGAATCTCTTTTCTGGGATCTGCAAAATGAAATATCGCTCCGATATATGTTCCATTAGCCGCAGTTCCAGCGATATCTAAAAATTTTTGAAAATCCAACCCTGCTCCACCGATAATGGGAACCTGGAGGCCCTGATTTCTAACCTCTTTCACAAATATCGCTGCACCAGGCATGGTCCCGGCTACAAAAATAGCATCAAACTTATACATCTTCTTCCAGTTTTTCAAATCTTTCCGAAATTCCTTTTCTCCACTGAAGGAATCGTACGAGAGACGATCCACGATCGTAATCCCCTGCTCCTTGCAATACTTTTCAAATGCATTGGAAAGCCCGGTTCCATATTCATTCTTTACGTGATAAATCGCGATTTTTTTGTATCTTTGCTTTTGGCTGAATTTTGCCAGTGCCTCTCCCCAGGTCGAGTCACTCAATGTATTTCTGAAAACTCTTTTAAAGCCCTGTTTAGTGAGCCTTGGACTACTGGAATAGGGGGAAAGCATTAGAAGTCCGTTATACTCATAGATAATTGAGTTTGGTATAGAGATATGGGAATTATAGTGTCCGATCACAGCAACCATATCCAGATTATCCGCAAACTTTTGTGCGATCTGTTGCCCTTTTGAAACGGAACTCTCATCATCCTCTTTGATGATCTTTATTTTTCTACCTAAAACCCCCCCTTTACTATTCAGCTCATCAACAGCCATCTCTAGACCTTCCCATATACCCTTGTACGCGGCCAACGGGGCAGCAGCACCAATAATAATATCGCCCTTGCCATTTTCTGCCCTCTCTATTCTTTCCTGTATGGGGTCATTCTCCTGAACGCAGGCTTGTGTCAAAAACAGCAATAAAAAGAATAATAGATATCGACAGTTCATTATAGCTCTCCAAATTAAGCAATCTGTCTTTTTGCAAGTTCTGCAAAGATTCCTTTACGGTTAATCAATTCCTGATAGGTTCCACTTTCTGCAATGGCTCCTTTATCAAGCACATAGATCCTGTCTGCATTCATGATAGTGCTTAATCGATGTGCAATAACGATTCTAGTAGAGTTTAGTCCCTCCAGGCTTTTACTGACGATGGCCTGGCTTTTATTGTCTAAGGCACTGGTAGCTTCATCAAAATACAGTATTCTCGGTTTTCTGGCGATGGCCCGGGCAATTAAAAGTCGTTGGCGTTGACCTCCGGAGAACGTTCCTCCGCCTGCCGGGATCATGGTGTGAATTCCCATGGGCATTTCCTTGATGTCCTCTTCAATTCCAACCATACTTGCAGCATCCCAGGCATCATCAATTGAGAGATCTGACATGCCGATAATATTCTTATAAATATCTCCGGACATTAAAACACCATTTTGAAGTACAACTCCGATGTTCCTGCGTACTTCACGAACATCCAGTGAAGCAAGATCCTGGTTGTCATAATATAGGGTGCCGGCCTCAGGCGTTTCAAAACCCAATAAAAGGCGTAACAGGGTTGACTTTCCCGAACCGGATTCCCCAACAAATGCAACAAATTCACCGGGCTTGACTGTTAAAGACACTCCGTTCAGTACTAATGGACCATCAACGTCATATCGAAAATGAACCTGGTTTATTTCAATATTTCCAGACAGTTCTGAGGGTGAGGTTTTACTTTCATCAGTTTCAGGAACTGTTTCGATAATGGGTTTTGCTCTCTGATACAGAGGAATGACGGAGAAGCAGGACGTCAGAGCGCCTGACATTTGCAAAAGGGCATGTTGAAAGGACCCGAAAGCGGACATAAATGCGATAAATTTACCAGTACTTAAAGGATCCTGATCAGACCCGGATCCGACAAAAACGATCCAGGCATAAACAGCCATTGTTAGTAAAACAGGGATGCTTGAATCAAAGGTGGCCTGAGAGTTTTGGATATTACCTGCTTTAAAAGCGATCGTCTTTTGATTTGAAAAATTAGAGGCCCAGATGGAAAATGCTCTGTCCTCAGTACCCGATACCCTTAGCTTTGAAATTCCAGTAATAAATTGCAGCAGGAGGCCAGAATTTTTACCTTCAATTTCCATAATCTGTTTTTGAAGAAGAGACTGATAATACCCTGTGCCAATACCTACAGAAAGTGCAATAAACGATAGAACCACAGCTAAGGTGGCCAGACTGGTATCATAATAAAACAGCAGTGCAAGGTTAAACGTTGAAAATAGAAATCCAAGGACAGCCGAAACAGTGGCCCCGGATAGAATCGATCGTATCGCATTAATCCCCATGCTTCTCATCGCCAAGTCGCCCGCGGAAAAATTTCGGAAGAAAGCGACGGGAAGAGACAGAAGACGGTCCCAGACAGCAGATTGAATGACGGTATCGACTTTTCCTTCGATCCTTACCAGAGCAATCGCTTGCGTGATACTAAACATGCCGATTGAGATAGCGCACGCTACGAGAATACCTGCTATCTGTAGGAGTTGGTTTCGCCCTGCTTCAGGAATCAGTGTATCGAAAATATAACCGGTCATAATAGGCGTGAGAAGCCCCAGCAGGCTTGCAAAAACACCCATGACTAAAATCATGTTCCGATCTCGGCCTGTACCTGAAAAGCCGACTTTGAGCATCTCTTTTCCGGTAAGTTTCTTCGCTGGAAAGGGGCGATAAAATGAATACGCTTTAGGACTTAGCAGATCTGCTATTTTGCTGGTTACCTGGCACACGCTGCCATCAGTAGGGTCGCGCAACTCATATTGTCGAGGAGAAACTTGTATCAACGCGACGGGTGAATTTGTCTCTTCATAAAAAGCGAGTAGGGGGCCATTTTCAAATTTCCACCACGGTTCTCTTAAAATGACCTCACGTGTATGAAAATGGGATTGTCTGGCAATGCTATCCAAGGATTCATTTCTGGATTTCTGCTGGGATTGTACTTCAATATGCATTGCCTGTCCGACGATTTGCGCTGCAGCTAACAGCGGGTTATCCGGATTTTTCCAATCTCCCCCTTTTGCCTCTTGAATCTTAAAAACAGCCAATAATCCTGATAATGCCTTATTCAATGCATTGCGGTCGGTTGCCTTTCTTTGTGTCAGTCTGAGTCTGTTTTCTTCTGCCTGCTTGCGATTGTTGATAGAAATGCAATGCAGGATGTAAATATTGAATCTATCAAGTATCTCTCCGAACAGCTCCTTTTTTAGTAATGTATCTGAATCGATAATTTTCAGGGTGGCTTCAAAATCGGTCATAAGCCACAGGCCTTTCACCAGCGGGAAATATGTATCCTTAGAAATATGGGGCCAGTATTCCTGTCCCATAAACAGAACACTGTCAGATTGGAATTTAACCCACGCGACACCCTGTAAAACACTTAGATTCATATCTGGGGTAACAGATATTTCTGACCCAGCTTCGACAGACTCGATTTTTCGTGGAACAATATTCTCTTTGTAAATTCCTGAGGAGAGGTTGTAAATCCAACCACTGACCATCTTTTCAAGCTGGTCAATATCTTGTTTCTTTTGCATGTAGTCAATGAATTCATTCCTGTCCACCTCTACCAGTTTTATGCTGCTGCTGGCCACTGCAAGCAAACCGATGTTTTCAGCGAGGGGGGTGCCGAACAGGGCGTCCCCTTTTTCAGCGTGGAAGATATGAGTCCGATTACCTACAGGAGCTTGATCTTGTATTTTTGCAGAAAAGACTTCCAATGTTCCTGATTGGATAATTAATACTTTTTCAGTATTACCCAGCAAGAATTGCCCGGCTATCTCGTATTCATAAGAAGTATCAAACATATCCAGATTCATATCTAATAATCCTTAATCAATTCAGCGTAAGGGCCTTCAATGAGAATCATTTCTTCGTGAGTGCCACGTTGTACCACTTTTCCGTGATCAAGGACAATGATCTCATCGCAATCCATAATAGTGCTCAGGCGGTGTGCAATGATCAGACAGGTGCATCCACGTCTCTTTATGTTATCGGTGACTCTTTTTTCAATATTTGCATCAAGTGCACTAGTGGCTTCGTCCATGATCAGAATTGTTGGATTCGTCACCAGAGCACGTGCAATCTCGATTCGTTGGCGTTGGCCACCACTGAAATTGGCCCCGCCTTCTTCCACTTCACTGGAATATCCACCCGCTCTTGAAGCAATATCGTAATGTATGCAGGCATCTTTTGCGGCCTGATAGATATCTGCATCATTTAAAGACTGATCCCACATGGTAATATTTTCCTGGATGGTTCCCTCAAATAGAAAGATATCCTGATCAACCATTGACAATGAATTGTTCATAACCTCAGTTGGATAGGAATTTCTGAGCCTTTTGTCAAAACGTATCTCACCGGATCTGGGTTCATACAGGCTGGAAACAATTTTTGCGACAGTTGATTTTCCCGAGCCTGACCCCCCCACGATGGCAACGTTTGATCCTGGCTTCAAGGACAGACTGAAATCCTCAATCAAAGGCTTTTCCAAAACACTATATCCAAAAGCGATATTTTGAATATCAACATACCCGGACAGTTTGTCCGGTAGCATGTCAGTTTCTTCCAGCTCTGATGTAAAGCGTTGGTCCTGGGGATAATTTAGAACATCTTCCAGTCTGCACATATCTGCCTTCGCTTCCTGTAGCTTTCCGCCAAGATTCACCATCTGATTCACTGGGCTCATAAAACTTGACATAAGGCTCTGAAATGCCACCAACGACCCCATACTCAGAAATCCGTTCATCACTCTGAATCCGCCGATACTGAGAATGATGATATTATTCAGTGTCATTAAAAAAGTTGGAATGACAGCCATGATCTGAGATGGGACTGAAAGCTCCTGTTGCGCGTTGACAACTTTTGTCTGCTGCCCTGACCATTGAGCAAAAAAGTCTGACTCGCTGCCGGATGCCTTCAGACTCTCAATCATCTGCAGTCCTGTCATCGAAACACCAATCAGCTTACCATTTTCCTGCTGGAGCTTCTGATTAATCGTAACCCTTTTTCCGGAAACGTATTTCAAAACCACCAGATTGAGGAGCGCAACGCCTATACCGATCATTGTCAATAAAATATCATATTGCAACATCAGTGCTGCATAAAACACGATCATGACAACATTCAGCATATTGGATGCCAGTTCTCCTGAAAGCAATTGAGCGACTTTGTCGTTTAATTGAACACGATTGCTGATATCACCACTCATGCGTTGAGAAAAAAACTCAATAGGCAACCGAAACACATGGCGAAAAAATCGAGCTGAGCCGGACAGTGCCAGTTTTGTTTCCAGACGTAACAGGTAATGCTCCTGAAGCCAAGTGAGTATCCCCCGTGCCAGGGCAGTTAGCCCCATCGCAAGAAGCAAGGGCTGTATCCAGCTATCCATTTTTCCAACAAGAATATTGTCTACAAATATCTTTGAAAAAATAGGTATCACCAGTCCTGGAATGACAAGAAACAGACCTGCTAAAAATACATAAAATAGAGGAAAGAAATTGCCCCTCAGTCTGCTTCTCAATAATTGAAACGTCCGTCTTTTAGTTCCACCTTTTTTAAACTCCGGCTCCTTCTTAAAGGTAAGAACAACCCCTGTAAAACATTGGTCGAACTCTTCCATAGGGACAATCTTCGGTCCGGATGCCGGATCATTCAAATAAGCCCGCTTCCCCTTAAATCCTTCAAATACAACAAAGTGGTTAAAATTCCAAAAAAGAATCATGGGCGGCTTGAGTTCACTAAGTCCCTCAGGCTCCTTTCTGAATCCTCTTGCTTCCAGACCGTATTTACGTGCCGCTTTAAGCATATTGCTGGCTTTGCTGCCATCGCGGGAAACGCCGCATTCAAGGCGAAGTTTCTCAAGTGGTTCCTGCCGACCATGATAGGCTAAAATCATAGCCAGCGCAGCTGCACCGCACTCAACAGCTTCCATCTGCAGGATGGTTGGCGTTTTAGCACGCTTCGGGCTTAGTTTTCTTAAGAAATTATTCAATGATCAACCTCTTTTCATTCCGATTCCCAACAGGTATTTTTTAAACAGCGGTATGATCAGCGTGATTGGTTTTTGCACTGAAACCGTCACTGTGGCCATACATAAGGTCCCTGTGGCAATGGTGATATCGGGCCCCTTTGAAGAAGACCACCTATATCCGCTCGGCGTTGTTGGAGAAGGTATCAAATCAGCAAATACTGAAATGGGGGCCCCCCCCATGGATAAGGATTTAACAAGACTTTCGTTTTTTAATGTTTTCATCATTGTCTGAGGGGTTGACGGGTAGTCAGACACGGATGTCACAATCCCGATCAGAAATCCAAACTCTTCCTGTTTTACAGTGGAGAGGCCAATTTGTACTTTCATGCCCTGTTTTATTTTCTTTCCCACATGAGCTTTATAGTAAAGCACGGTACTAAGGTTTTTGATCTGGTTTCCAATTAGCTCGATTAGAATAACAGTAGCTCCCTTATTAACGATCATTCCAGCTTCAACAGAGACTTCAAGGACTTTCCCTGTATGTGGGCTGATCACATTCTCCGATTTTTTTAAATGGTTCAATAATGAATTCAGTTTCCGCTGACTATCATTTATTTGTCTGTCCAGGGTTAATAGTTTCTGATTCTTTTTTTCCTTAATTTGCAGAACCTGAATATCTAATTCTCTAATTTTTCCAGTTAATTTTTTTATTTCCAGTCTGATATTGCTGAGATCAGACTCTGCTTTCAGAAGTTGTTTTTTTGTGATGAGTCCATCGGCAAGCAGCTTTTTTTGGCTTTTGACATTCTCCTCATGATATTCAATCTGCCCAGATAGTATATCAATAGAGCTTTTGGTATCAATCCGTTGCTGGTTGATAGCCTCGTACTCCAGTCCCATTTCTTTTGCTCCAAATTTTTCAACACGTTCTCTTTCATTTCTGAGCTCAAGCAGTACCTCCTCTATGTCATTAATTTTGATTAGTATTTCCTGCTGATCTAATCTGGCAATGACCTGTCCTTTCTTGATGATGTCCCCCGGCTGGAAATAGACACCTTTAACAACTCCCTGACTTGTTGTGACAACTTCGAATACCCCCCCTGTCTTGATGAGTATCCCTTGTCCCGAGACTTTTGTGGGAATACTTCCGAATAAACTCCAGAGTATGGCACAAACCAGCAGTATGATAATGGCCAACAGAGCGACCCACCCCTTAGGTGTCGTCACTCGCATCAGCAGGTCGAGCTGTTCAGGCGAAGAGAGCCCTTCCAGAGAAACCTTTCGAAATATATTAGTTGACACAACAGTTTTCCTCTCAAATATTTTTATCAAAAATCATGTTGGTTTACATTTTGGGTATTTCCATTAGATTTATTAGGTCCACTTTGTAGCCTTGACCTTGATTATGGAGCAAAGTGCCCAAAATGTACTTTAGGTTAATCAGCGCATTGGCGTATCCTTGAAGGCTTCTGATGGCTTGAATTTGCGCACTGATTAACCGGTCCTCGATAGAAAAAACACTTGTAACCGTTGACATCCCGAACCGGTATTTCTTTTTTTCATTTTCTACAGCTTTGTTATAGGCAGAGACTGCTTTCTTTTGAATTTTAGATACTTCTGAGCTTCCACATAGCTCTTGAATCGCAATGATCAAATTTGAATGAATATTACTTTCCAGACTTGTTTTTCGTATCACAGCCTGATTGTATTCTGATTTTCTATTAATAATTTCACCGCGGGCCGCACTGTTCTGAACGGGAAATTCTAACTGAAAAAGAGCTGCGACACGATACCCTTCAGAATCGGAGTATGATATGGAATCCCCCTCCCCCAAACCGCTATACCCCGTTTTTATTGTCATGTCGAGTTTTGGTTCTCTGTTGTCAAGGGCCTTGGTTAAGATGGTGTGTGCTGCTGTGACATTAGATTCCAATGCCAATAAGTCAGCTCGATTTTTTTTTGCAGTGGCCATTAAATTTTGCACATCAAACTGGTTCGAACGCAGGTCTTGTTTAACTATAGGGAAACTATCGGTAGGATCAGGGAGATCCGAAATCATTTCGATACTCAGACCCATTGCCAAACCTAAAGTGTAGCGTGCTTTAAAGAATTCCTGTTCAGCCAGAATTCGGGAGGATGTTTTGGATGCCAGATTGGCTTTTAGTTGTTCAAGTTCAGATTTTGGTTTTTCATCCGCTTCCACCAGCCTTGCAACGGCACTTAGGTATTGGCTGGCTCTTGTTTCCAACGTTTGATAAATTTCGAGTTCTTTCTTTTTTAAGAGATAGCGCCAGTATTTAAGTGCTGTATTGTAAATTGACTCGGAAATCTTGTGCTTTAAAGTGAGCTCAATACTTTTCAACTGGCTTTGTGCTACAAACTCTGCGGTTGCGGTGATTTTATACCCGTTTCCCCTCAACAACGGGATGATGATTGAAAAATCAATACTCAAATCATTTCTTGGCAGGCTTTCCGGGAATGTTTTATTTGTATTCTGGGTAGCTTGAACGGATGGTACAATCGAAACGCCGGATCTGAATTGTTTCGAAATACCGAAAATATAAGTTGTCAGGTCTTCCATGTAGAACGGTTCATTGTAAGTCCCCCTTTCTGATGCAGAAAAAGGTGTCTGCTTGCGGGTCTGTTCCAATGATGTTTGAAGTTTCCAGTCGAATTGTCCACGTGCCTGTGTTAAATTCCCCTCACCTGACTTAACAGATTCGTTATGCAGCATGATTTCAGGTTGCAGCTTCACTGTCTCCTTAATGGCGTGTATTAAACTGAAGGTTCCAGTGCCAGCTGGGTCTTTTGCTACTGTACCTGCTGAGGCAGAGTTGCAGGTAATATAAAAGAGTGCAAAAAAAATAAAGGGAATAGTGAATGATTTATCCATTCGTGGCCGTTAGGGATGTTAATATAACTGTAGATTGTTGAACTTTGCTCATAAATTTTCGGTAAAGGGCTGTTAACGAGTCCGCTCTTGTTTTTTTAAAATCAAATTTAATTTATCAGTTTAGTAAAAAGGGCCTAAAATTTCGAGAGGTTACTGAATTTGCTGTTACCACGAATATCCCTTCAGCCACACTTTCCAAGTTTGCATCAGTCAGCTATCCTTGATCAGCCAGATCAAGTGCTTTAACAAAAGCGTTTTTTGTTGCCAAGATTTCTTCCATGGTAAGTTCAACACCAAAATCTTTGGCGACTTTTTATACGTCTTGTGGTTCTTTGGATTCTCCTGTTTTTTGCACAAAATCACGATTTTCCCATTCTTATTTTTAGAAATCTGAGGAATGGTTTTCAAACCCTGATCAAAGAGCAGCAACAGGAATAAGGTGGAACTCACCCGTTCAGTATAATTAAGAGTCCCCAACTCGGGCGCTGGGGACTCTTAACGGATCCCATTAAACTTACCATTTCCAATTATTAATTGATGCGACTATTATACCCGCTGTACCGCCAATCGCGGCTGCGCCGACAGTGGCGCCGGCTGCTAAGCCGGCTGCGCTGACAGTGGCGCTGCCTGCGATAATGGCGACGATGATAGATGCTACAGCGCCGCCTGATAAAAAGAAACCCCCAGCCACATTTTCCAGGTCTTCGTCAGTCAGTTCTTTTTGATTAGCAATGTCAGCGGCTTTAACAAAAGCTTCTTTTGCTGCCATGATGTCATCCATCGTAAGTTCAATCCCGGAATCTTTGGCCACATTCTGAACATCCTGGGGATCTATGGATTCGCTTATTTTCAGTGCAAAAGCACTGTCGTCTCGAATCTTGGTCAAAAACGCTTCAATGTTTTTTTCATTTATATTTGCCATTGCTCGTTCTCCTTACAAAATAGGTTTAAAAATCTGATTTTGCGTAAGTTCTGAAAAATCACAAAACAAAATGATCAATTCTACATATGGACCCTCCATATTAAATATTATTGGTATTGGTTTTCAGCCGGTCTTAGACATACTTTTGTTCATAGGTTTAAAACCGCTACAGTTTTTTTCCCCTGCATGCATATCATGATATAGCTTCAAACCATTGCCTCTGCAGGGATGACATTGCTGATGCCAATGACACTGTTCACATTCTCCTGAAAGACCGTTGTATGTATTTCTAAGTAATTCTAAATTCCTGGACTCATACCAATATTGTTTTAGAGGTTGAGCCTTTTCCCGTAAAGGTACATGACGGCAGGGAGACAAGGACCCGTCCACATTGATAGAAACAACATTCCGTCCAGCTTCACAGCCAATTTTGGAGGGGATAATATCATCAATCACCTTCATATAGAGGCTGGCAAAACATCCCTCAATGGAAATCTTTAAATCCGATTGGTTATGGATTTTGAAAATTTTTGCTAGTCGACCCAGGGAAGATGCAGATAATTGGTTGGATAATTCATCACTGCGATCCGGTTTCAGGGTTAAAATAACCAGTTCGCTCGCCCCAAGTCGGCCAGCTAGTTTTATCAACTCTTCAAAATCCCGAACATTGTCTTCTCTGGCCACCCAGTTTATCTTAAAGGGGATGTTTTCCTTTTGGACCAGGGTCATTGCCGCAATGGTTTTATCAAACGCATCTCTTGATAGATTATGTATCGCCTTGGTTGAACCGTTAAGAGAAAAGAAAAGTTCATTTAAACCGGCATTTTGAAGTCTGTTTAAAACTTCTGAAGTCACGTCAGCCCCGCTGGTTGTCAGGGCGCTATATAAACCAAGTTTAGTCATCAACTCAATTGTTTCTTCCAGCCAGGGATAGAGTAACGGTTCACCACCACTTAACGCGACATACGGGATGCCTGACCAAGCGGCTTGATACAGATAATTAAAAAGCTTTTCTTTATCGAGATCGTGTCCTTCCAATCTGCAAAAACACTGAGGACACCTCAATGAACATCTGGTAGTTAGCTCAATTTGTAACTGTTCTGGTAACGATAGACTGAAAGCGGGCGGAGTCAGTGAAACACATTCTTTTAAAGCTCTATATATTGATTCCTTATCGGTGTCTCTTAATATGTCTTGGGTTTTATGCTGAATAATCACTTGATCAGCCACATTATTTTTGACCCAATTTAAAAGAGATTTTAAGGAATCTCCGGCATAAATGATTTTGCTACCGTTATTTAAGTAACAACTGATATACCCCTGTTCTGCTCTAATTATTTTCTTCATTTGTACCAGTGCGGGGACTTTTATTGGATCAATGATTATTCTTTACAGGAACTTGTCTTGGTGCTTGGTCATGGGAACGACAGGGGCAAAAGCCAATACGATACCTTAAAACACTTGAGAGCGATTTGTGAAAAAAGGTGTGTTCACGATTTTTCAGTAACGAATCAGTTATTTGGAATAGGGCAAGACATTTGCCAGGATGTTAGATACTAGTGTTTACGAAGTCAAGACTTGTTTCTAATTATTTAGATGGAAAAAGTGATAACTTTTAGTAATCTATAGCGTGCAAAGGATTCCAGGTATATATTTGATTGTTGATCAAACTACTGATAAAACCCCGGATTTTGAGCTGCTCTGGAATAGTTCTTTGATTGGTTCAGATATGATATTTTCGAGAATTTCAGATGGATTCGGCAGGTGGGAGATGGACCAACGTTCTTAAAAAAAATAAAGAAAACTCGGGCTATCACAGGGCCATCGATACGTCAGGGTTTCGTGATTATGACTCTAAAAACAGTATGAATGAGGAGAGGGTGTTATGAATCGAAAAATCCTTTTTTCAATTTTTTCAGATATTCAGACCTGATATTTTTTTATGATGCCAGGCCTGCAATACTGACTTAGGGATAGCTTTTTTCAAACCAGTCGATCAACTGGCCCGAAATACTGATCTTGGAGTCTGGTCTGAAAGGAAGTTCATCTGCACTGAACCAGGCTGCGCTTTTAATCTCTTCTCCATCCACATTGATCTCTCCACTCAGGTATTCGGCGGTGAAGGCAATCATTAAAGAGTGTGGAAATGGCCAAGGTTGACTGCCGAAGTAGCGGATATTTTTCACTTCGAGGCCGACCTCTTCTCGTACTTCTCTTGCCAGGCACTCCTCCAAGGTTTCACCCGGTTCTGCGAAACCGGCCAAGACACTAAAAAAATTGGATGGAAAACCGCGACCGTTGGCCAGCAAAATCTGGTTATCTTTTATAACAGCTGCCATGATGGCGGGGGCTAGACGGGGGAAATTCATCAAACCGCAGGCGGGACAGGTTTTCGCTCTCTCCGCGGCTTTATCTTCTGTAGGGGTCCCGCAGCGGCCGCAATATTGAAAAGTCTGATCCCAGTTGAGGATCTGGATGGCGTTCACTGCTGCTTTCAGGAAATCAGCGTCCAATATACCATGCAGCGAGCGCAGGTCGATGAAATTTGCTGACTCCGGCCAGGGGGCGTTGAGTGGAAGTTCAGCAGAGTAACAGTCTGACCCGTTTAATTGTCCCAGATATTGGGTCCGAACAGGTTTAAATCCAATCTCTTCTACTTCAATTGTCAGAGGAACAACTGTTTTTCCATCTATATTTTGAACCAGAAGGTTGTAGTTCTGAAACCCGAACCAATAAGCCGGTTCGACTCGATCTGTTGGGGGGTGGACCATTGATATAAAGCTCATGTGGGGGGCACTCCTGAATGACAAACTGAATTCTAAGTGTAAACTACCCGATTCGGGCAGAGTTATAGCGGTTTAATCTAAATTCTAACTTTGTGAGTTGGTTATGTAAAGGTTTGCGGCTGGGACACTCTTTAAGAGGGTGCGGTCAGCGGCTGATCCAATCATGAAATTGAACCCAGATAACAGCTCCCAGTTCAACATCTTTCTTCTCCCCTTGCAGGCTTAGTTGATAGTCGGCATTGTTCAAGGCCGCAAACCCCCACCATCCTGATTTCGGGACTGCGTAGCTGAAGAGGCCGTTTGCGTCGGCTTTAATAGTTTGTGTGATCATGTATTCATTGGGCGCGCGGGCTTTTCCCCCCACATTATAATACTCGACTTCAACCATAGCGGCGGGGACCGGTTTTCCGTTTAATTTGACGATGCCTTGGAAGAGGTTATGGGTGTATAGAGCAAATGGTCGGGTGACGGGTACGATTTCAGTTTTTAAGCCGATTTCACGGTCCCAGTCCTGATCATCGCCGAATGCGGCTACAACCGTTTTGGTATAGTGAATGATAAAACAGTCTTCAGCTTGCTCCCAGTACGGTTCAGGTTCCATATAAAAGGTGTGGATTCCAGGGTTGCGAATCCGATAAGCGGACTGCCATGCGAGATGATTCAGTCTTTTAACCTGGCTGAGATGGGATAAGAGAGGGTATCGTTTTCCACCGTGAATGACGCCAAAAAATTTTGGTTTGGCCAGATTCATTCCTGTCTGCTCAAAGGGGTGTGTAAAGGATAACGTTAGCTGGATATTGGTATCTTCTCCCTGAGTGATCATCGAATCAGAAGGAATCACCATGCCGAAATGAGCATTGGCGTCCTGGAAGCTGAGATGAACTGTGAAGATGAAAATCAGTAAAAGTCGCAAAAAGAATGACGGATTCATAGGTCTCTCTCAGATGAACGTCTGTGGCAATAGGTATAAAGTAAGTAAGGAAAGCATAAAAAAATAAGATTAGTATGTCAATAGCGGCAGAAAAATAAATCAAACTATTGATTTATAGAGCTATCGATTAAATCTATTTGAAGATAGTAAAATCGGGAGGCGCCAGGATGTCCCTCGACCGTTTGTCGTGATCCTGAAATTGAGCTGGGGTCAATATTTTTCCGTCGTTCGCATCCAGAAGATCGTCTGCAGGGTTTCTGTCTTGATCTGTCAGGTTCTTATAGAACCGTTCACAATGATCATGCAACTCAGATGAGAAGTGTGCGTACTCGGAGTTGAGTCCAAAACGAAACACTTTTTTCGCAAGTTCCGGAAAGGCAGAAACGCCTTTTTCAGAGGCGCTACGGAGCATCCTGCCCAGGTTTTCGGATTGAGGAGATAGCAGTGTAATCACCTGATTTAGTGCGGAAGGGTCATAGAGAATAGCGGTTAATAGCATGACGGGCACTGTCCACCAGCTTCTGGATGGGCCATCCAGGGTTCTGAATTCAATGAAACCTTTGGGTCTGACTTCTGGAAAAAGCAGGTTGATGTGATTTTTCCATTCCGCCATATTTGGTTGCAGTCGGGGGTGACCAGAGGTCAGCCATTGTTTGTAAGTGATCAGGCGCTTTTCTTCCCCATGCTGGACAGCGTCGTGATGAAGCTTTATAACATAGGCATCCAGAGCGTATGCAAGGTATTGATTAACCGAGTGGTCGTCCACCGGCAGTAACTTTTCCGTGTTTGGAAAACCGGTTCTGCAACGATCCATGTTTTGCCAGATAAACGAGCGATAGCTTTTCAAATCGGTTGTGCGATTCTGACTAAAAGGAGAATTGCCAAATATGGCACACATGATCGGGGCCAGCAAGTTACTGGCGATCCAGCGCTGTCTCCCTGAGTGCGGATCTGCAAAATCCAGATTAATCTGCAGAGAAAGTGTGAGCCTCATCATTTCCTGACCATAGGGTCCCAGCTCTTGAAAGTACTGGTCCATTTTGAGGTAGCGGGCTTTCTGCATTTTCAGTCCCACTTCTGAAATCGAATGCCACGGGTTCATACTTCCATGAAACAACTGAATTTTTTCGGTAGTGAGGGAGTTGCTGACAATATCGATGTATTTGACTGTCTCTGTGATCGCTTCTTCAGGCTTGAAACACTCAGAAGAACTGTACTCAATCTGCCCACCCGGTTCGAATGTGATATTCCCGCCACTGGCAGATGTAAACTGCGGGGTGCCATCTTCCCGCGGAGAAAAATCCAGTTCTGGCGTCATCTCGGCCGTTTGCTTTAACAGGTCGAGGGTCCCCTTCTCCTTTTCTCCAGTGATTGCAACAGGTATCGGCTTTTGTTTGTCGTAGCCTTTTATCGGCAGCAACTCGAGTTCGAGGCCGATCGATTGCTTGTGATCGGATGCAGGATTAGTGATGAACAGGGTGGTGATATAATCCCGGTACTCTTCCAAATCGTGGTGGGTCTTGTTTGGGGTCATCAGAAAAAGCTATTTTGCTTGGAATCAGAGTGCCAGGAATTGAATTGAAGTTTCCAGACGGTGTCCTCAATGTCCTACTATATTAATTTAGCTCACAGTTTATCGTCAAGAATAGAATCGATGATCTCAGAATCTGAAAGGTAGAGTAGTTCCAAATAATTTCTCTATTTATTGTGATGGAGCAAGGATTATCTTTTAATATTATTTGGAAAGCGATAAGTCTTTGATAGCCTACTTGACATGAATAATCTGGAGTGGTAAATACTTTGAATCTATTAAAAATGAATTCAGGTGTCCACAATCCGGATTCTAAGGAAATTTCTCTTTTACGGTTTAAACGAGGAGATTTTGGGACTATTTACTTTTAAGCACGGTGTGCATCCCGAAGAGCATAAGACATTCAGTTGCGAACGGGCAATTGAGGACTTACCGCTACCAGATGATGTTTATATCCCACTGCAGCAACATATCGGACGGCCCTGTTCGCCTACGGTTCAGAAGAAGGATGAGGTTAAAACAGGACAGCTTATCGGTAAAGCGGAGGGTTTTGTTTCCAGTCCGGTGCACTCATCAGTGACAGGTACTGTCAAGGCGATAGGACCTTTTCTTAACTCCATGGGTGTCCGTGTGCCGATGATTCATATTCAGAGATCTGGTGATGACGACTGGGAGTTCCTGGAAAAGGTTGCCGACTGGCAGCAGTCAACAACAGAAGAGCTGGAAAAACTGGTTTTAAACGCAGGTATTGTGGGTATGGGAGGCGCTGCTTTTCCGAGCCATGTGAAATTGAAAGTGTCACCGGAGAAACCGATGGACGCTTTCATTTTGAATGGATGCGAGTGCGAGCCCTATCTGACCTGTGACCACCGGATGATGTTGGAACGTACTGACAAGGTCCTGGAGGGGATGGCCATTATTATGAAAATCCTGAAAGTTAAACAGGGTTTTATCGGGGTCGAAAACAACAAACCGGATGCGATTGCCATCTTAAAAGAGAGAGTTCAGGCCAACGGGTATGATTTCAAGGTCACTCCTCTGAAAGTGAAGTATCCACAGGGCGCGGAAAAAATGCTGATCAAGGCGATACTCAAGCGTAGTGTTCCTGCCGGAGGGCTTCCTGGGGATGTAGGTGTGATCGTGCATAACGTGGGTACCGCTGTTGCCGTGATGGAAGCGGTCACTGAGGGAAAACCGCTTGTCAGCCGCGTGGTTGCTGTCACGGGAGACGGGTTACAGACACCGAAAAACCTTCAAGTCAGGATTGGAACAACGATCAACCATGCCATATCTCACTGTGGTGGTCTGAAGGATTCGGTGGCCCAGATTTTAATGGGAGGACCCATGATGGGCTTTTCCCAGTTCAGCCTGTCGGTACCGGTGGTAAAAGCCACGAGTGGTATTGTCTGTACCAGTCATGTCAAGGAATTAAAACTGAAGACGTACCCGTGTATCCGCTGCAATTCCTGTGTCACCGCATGCCCGGTTTTTCTGTTGCCAAACAGGCTGTCTCGCTTGGCGGAAATGGAGGTTTTCGATGAAGCAGAAGATTTTGGTATCTTGAACTGTATTGAATGCGGCTCCTGTGTTTTTGTCTGTCCATCGCATATTCCCATCTTGCAATGGTTACGTATCGGAAAATATCGAGTAAACGAGCTTAAAAGGAAAGCGGCGGTATCATAACTATGGAAAAAACGACAGCTGAAAAATCAACTACGGAAGAGAAAGAGGCTCCGGAAAAGACCCCTGAACAAGCGGTGGAGGCTGAAACTCCCAAGCCGCCCAAGAAGAAAATAGATCCCAGAGACAAACTTTACAAGCCTGAACACCGGTTGTTTGTTCTCAACTCTTCCCCCCATGATTTTAAGAATGCCAGTGTCCCTAGAATCATGTGGTCTGTGATTGCTGCATTAGTGCCAGCAACTGCCATGGGGATTTATTATTTCGGGTTACCGGCAGTTTGGCTAATCCTGGCTTGTGTCCTCGCCTCTCTGGCGACTGAGGTTGTGATTAATAAGATCAAAGGGCAGAAGCTCAGCATCAATGATGGCAGTGCGGTCATTACCGGATTGTTGTTAGCGTTGACCCTGCCCCCCACACTTTCCATTACCAGTGCTATTCTCGGATCGATTTTTGCGATCGCTATCGGAAAGCAGGTATTTGGGGGGTTGGGATACAATATATTTAATCCCGCCCTGATCGGCAGGGCTTTTTTACAGGCCAGCTTTCCTGTGGCAATGACCACCTGGCAACTGCCCTTTGTCGGCTTTGACGGGATCAGTGCGGCAACCCCGCTGGGCCAGTTCAAATTCGAGAAAATATCAACCCCGCTGATGCCTTTGTTAACTGGGAATAGTGGAGGTTCTCTGGGAGAGACCTGTGCCATTGCCATTTTGATCGGGGGGCTTTATCTGCTGATCAAAAAGTTTGCGGACTGGCGGATTCCCTTGAGTTATCTGGGGTCGGTCTTTATTCTCGGTGGCTTACTCTGGTTGATCGATCCAGCAAGTTACCCGGATCCCGTTTTTCTGATATTTTCCGGTGGTTTGATGTTGGGTGCATTCTTCATGGCGACTGATATGGTCACGTCTCCCATTACACCGACGGGCGCCTGGATATTTGGCATCGGGGCAGGGATTTTGGTGATTGTCATCCGTTTTTTTGGCGGGCTACCGGAAGGGGTGATGTATTCCATTCTACTGATGAACGCAGTGACACCTCTGATTAACCGCTATACCCGGCCGAAATTCCTTGGTGAGGTGCGAAAATGAAAACCAGCACAAAAATGTTTGTCGTACTGACACTGATCACGATTCTTTCAGGTGGCCTGCTCTCGGCACTCAATAACGTCACAGCACCTCGAATAGAACAACACCGCATCCGGGAATTGAAAGCGGCGATTGCTGACGTACTGCCAGCCCATGATTATTACGATCAGATCTCCAAAGGGGAGGTCACGCTTTATATTGGGAAGAAAAAAGAGGGATCTGAAACGGTAGGAGTGGCGACACGTCTGATTGGTAGCGGTTTCCAAGGGAAAATATCCATTATGGTGGGGATCAAACCCGATTTTAGCGAATTGACCGGTTTCAAAGTGCTGGAGCAGGTTGAAACCCCGGGATTGGGTACAAAGATCGTTGAGGATCCATCCAAAAAATCCAATGTCTTCTGGTTCCCAGAGCAGTTTAAAGGCTTGACCTTCAAACCGGAAATTTTAGTAGTGAAGAATGTTAAACCTTCCAAACCAACGGAAATACAGGCGATATCCGGGGCAACAATTTCATCCAAAGCGGTGGTCGATATTCTAAACAGTCAGTTAAAAAAAGTTCAGGATGTCTATCAGGCGAAAAAAAGATAGTCAGGAAAAAGCAGGTTGAAAACATCTCTTGCTGCAGAAATACACTTTAACTGAATCTCGACGGTTCATATTTGATTGCTCATCACTGGAACTGAATTGAATTTATCATAGAAACAGAACATGGCTCGAAAACAAAATTCACTCACATACGAGGTTTTTAAAGGGATCTGGGATGAAAACCCGGTGATGGTCAGTCTGCTGGGCCTCTGCCCAACTCTGGCCGTAACGAACTCAGCCTTGAACGGGCTGACAATGAGTATGGCGACAGGTTTTGTCTTGCTCTGTTCCAGCCTGATGATATCCCTCTTAAGAAACCTGATTCCATCTCAGGTCAGGATTGCCAGCTATATTGTGATTATCGCCACATTTGTAACCGTGGTGGATCGATATCTGGCCGCTTTTGATCCCGTGCAAAGCAAGGCGTTAGGTCCTTATATTCCCTTGATCGTTGTCAACTGTGTTATTCTTGGAAGGCAGGAGGCTTTTTCGGCCAAAAATAATCCGGGGCGGTCCTTGCTGGACAGCTTTGGGATGACCTTGGGCTTTACAGCAGTTTTAGTAATTCTGGGCGGAATCCGTGAAATTTTAGGCGCCGGTGCAATCTTTAATATCCCGATTATGTGGGACGGATTCAATCCCTGGATGATCATGATACTACCTCCGGGTGCATTTTTCACTTTGGGAATCTTGATTGCTCTGGTCAATTTGATCAATGAAAGGAGGGCTGGGAGATGAATCTACTGCTTATTTTTATTGGTGCAGCCCTGGTTAACAACTTTGTACTTTCCTATTTTCTGGGTATCTGCCCGTTTGTGGGGGTTTCCAAAAGAATCTCATCTGCAGTCAGTATGGGCATGGCAGTGACCTTTGTGATGACTATTACGGCAATTGTGACCTGGCTGATCTATCATCTGATTCTGGTACCATTTCAAGTCGAGATCCTGGAATATGTATCCTTCATTCTAGTCATCGCATCCCTGGTGCAATTGGTGGAGATGTTTATCCGCAAAATCAGTAAACCCCTGTACGAGACATTGGGAATTTATCTTCCGCTGATCACAACAAACTGTGCTATTTTAGGTTTGGCACTCTTCTCGGTTTTGAGAGAGTATGATTTTATCGAGAGCCTGATTTTCGGTCTGGGCGCCGGTGCCGGGTTTACACTGGCCCTAGTGATTATGGCAGGGATTCGTCAGGATCTGGAACTGGCAAATGTACCGAAAGTATTTCAAGGTGCTGGAATTACGATGATTGTTGCGGGTTGCCTGGCACTTGCCTTTATGGGATTTGCCGGTATCTGATCGAGTAACATATACGAAAAACAAGTCTGGAGTTTTCCTAAGACCTAAATATTAAGCAAATTAGGTAACAATTCACTACTTCCCGAAAACTTTACATAAAAGCCACAGCTCCGGTGGTGCTTGAGGGAGGTTAAGCGACAGCATTGAGTGAAAGTAGCACCAGTGCTGGGGCGGATATTTGCACAGTGGTTTAAATATAGTTTAAGTTTGTTTAACAACGGTTTTAACCACGATCAATTGATAAGCGTCTGGAGTGACCATATGGATGTCAATGCACTTCTAATTTCAATGGGTAGCATGGGAGGACTGGGGGCGTTTTTTGCGCTGGGACTCATCATAGCGAATATTAAACTGCATGTGGATGAAGATCCGCGGATTATTATGGTCCTGGATGAACTACCCGGAGCCAACTGTGGTGGGTGCGGTTATCCTGGCTGTGGCGCTTTTGCAGAACGTATTGTCGATGGCAGCGCCAGTATCACCGCCTGCCCGGTCAATACCGCTGACGGTGTGGCTGAAATAGCCCGGATTATGGGTGTCGAAGCAGAGGCCGGGGAAAAAAAGTTTGCCCGTGTGCTTTGCCGGGGAGGCAACGATGAAACAGCCAAAAAAGGTGAGTATCTCGGTATCAAGACTTGCTTGGGGGCTCATCTGACTTTTGGCGCTGATAAGCTTTGCCAGTATGGATGTCTCGGATTCTCCGATTGTGTCCGCTCCTGTCCGTTTGATGCGATTAAAATGAATGATAACGGGTTGCCGGTGGTGGATGAGGAGAAATGCACTGGGTGTGGTAATTGTGAAATCGCCTGTCCACGGAATATCATCGAAATCCATCCCAGCAGTCGAAATCTGTTTGTTTTCTGTCGTAATAAAGACGAGGCAAAATACTCCCGGACGGTCTGTACCAAAGCCTGCACCGCATGTAAAGCCTGTGTCAAGGCTGTGGATGCGGGACAGATTGTCATGACAGACAATCTGGCAGTTATTGATTATGAGACATACGGAACTGTTTCCGAAATCCCCACTCAGAAATGCCCCAACGGTGTGATTGATTTGATCACAGATGTCTATTCAAAACAGCCAGAGGACTAAAGTAGGTCATGACAGATACCGGTAATGAAATTGGCATTGTAAAAGAGATCAGTGAAGGCAGAACCATTGTGGAGTTGCAACAGACTGATGTCTGCGATTCCTGTGGTGCCAAACTGTTTTGTGGACCCGGAAAGAATGGCAATCGCAAAATGACGGTACTCAATTCGATCGGTGCCAAAGTGGGAGAGCGCGTTGAGTTGGGTGAGACGGGGAATCTCCTATTGCTGCTCAGCTTTTTACAGTATGGATTGCCGCTGTTGGGGTTGCTGAGCGGTATTTTTTTTATCTATGGGCTCAAGCCGGATCTACATCCCGTTAGATTTGAACTGGTGATGTCAATGGGCGGATTGATTGGTCTGATACTAGGAGGCATACTATCCCGCATCTGGGTGCACCATCTGTCCCACAAAATCGTCGCCGTCTTTAAGATTTCAGCCATCATCAACCGACCTTAAACGGAAATTTACAGCGGGGATTCTCGGCTGTCCTGCTTCTCGGCGACTCAGTACCTGCTGTTCCAGTCTTTGGGAAATTGGTGGGTCTTTGTTCGCTCCATTCATAATATCTTGAAGACTCCTTGATTATCATTTTAGAATGCCGTCGAGGATTGAGCCAATTGGGAATATCTCCCCTCGCTTATTTCCCCGTGAGCCTAAAAGATGGAAAGGTAAAATTTGGGGAGTTGGATACGATTATTTTCAATAATTTCAAAATTCATTTACTTTTCAGACTATCTGTAATTATAAGGAAAACGGAAAAAAACATTGACATTATTTGAGCATATGCCAATATTTTGACCTGTTTATCAGAACCGGATCTGGAACCATCTGAGTTCAACATCGAAGCCCATTTGTCATTTTCAATTTTCGACGGAGTAATTCAATGCCAATATTTGAATTTTCATGTACGACCTGCGGTGAGAGCGTAGAAGTCCTGGTCTCAGGCGCAGACGCCCAACCAATCTGCCCTGCCTGTGGTGGTGCTGATCTAAAAAAAGAACTATCTGTTCCTTCCTCTCTATCTGGTGTCGGCAAAGGGGGAATGGCGTCTTCTGATGCGGTCGGTTGCTGTGGCGCCAATCCGGAACAGGCCGGTTGTGCGGGACCTGGGAGTTGTTGTGGAAAAGCCATGGGAATGCCTTGATAATAAGGAAAGGCTGAAGAAGCAAAATCTGTTGACATATTACGGGCATATGCTAAATATAAATAATTATCGAATCTGACCCTATGACTAGACCAAAGATGCTACGCCGAGTTAATCTCATTCCGGATGTGAAATGGTTCAAGCCAGCAGGGATCAAGATGTGTTCTCTGGAAGAGGTTTCATTGACGTTTGATGAAATTGAAGCGATTCGTTTAGCGGATTTGGAGGACTTGTACCAGGAACAAGTAGCAAAAAACATGGGAGTATCACGGCAGACTGTTGGTAGAATCCTGGTCTCTGCCCGTAAGAAAATTGCAGAAGCACTGGTCACAGGCAAGGCCATTCGCCTTGAGGGGGGACAAATTCAATTTAGCAGTCCGAATTGTCTTGATCCGAATATTGTCCTGTCTCAAAAACAGTTACTGCCAGAACAGATTAATCACCCGAATCGGATTGCGATAACGGCAAAAGGGCCTGACCTGGATAGCGAAGTGGATCTGCGGTTTGGAAGAGCCGAATATTTCATTATTATTCGTTTGGACGACGGTTCAAAAACTGTTCTGATGAATGAAGTGGGAAATGATATGGGTACGGGTGTCGGGGTTCAAAACTCAAAAAGGGTTGTTGATGCCGGCGCCGAATTGATCATCACAGGTCGAGTTGGTCCCAAAGTGATGCAAATGATGTCTGCACAGGGAATCCGAATTTTTCTGGTTGAGGGGGGAACGGTCAGGGAAGCTTTTGAGCAGTTCAAACAGGAGCAGGCTGAAAAGGGGATTGACAATTAAAAACTGAACAAGGGACGATTCCACTGCGTAGATGACAGTGCTGCAGTGCCCCACAATCATCGCATCTATTCCGCTTACCCACCCCCAATCCGCTTAATAACAGATCGATCATGACTCAGGACAATTGTCTCATTGCGTCGCTTAAGAGCCGGCGCCTAGCGGTGTGGATAAGTCGTTATGTTTACAATTGAACAATAGGGGCTATAAATGAAAATACAGAACAGAATCATTGAGGAAGCAGGGGCATTGGCGGAAGGGTTAGTGGTCAAAGATGTCAGAATCGGCCTTGGCTACAGTTCGGTGCTCTTGAGTAATGGTGGAATGGGCCTGGCTTACACCTTTCACAATGAAACTGCCAGGGAGTGTACTGTCTTCACTCGGTTACACCCCATCGCCGGGAACTCGGCTCTCTCGATCATCAAGATGCTTGATTCGGATGATAGTCTGGCAGCAACAGTAGCCCTTGCAACTGCCAATGCGATTTTTAGCAGCAGCGAGCAAGACTATACAGCTGCTGATATTCTTAGCTATCTGACGTTGCACGCTGATGATAAAGTCTGCATGATTGGAAATTTCAGACCGTTGGTCCAGGGTTTGAAGGAGAGGGTGGCCTCTTGCGAAGTCTTTGAAAGAGCTAAAAATCTGGAGGACGGCTTGTTGCCTGCGGAAAGAGCTTTTGACCATCTCCCCGGGAGTTCAGTGGCAATCATTACGTCTACGTCCATCATAAATTCCACTATTGATCCACTCCTGGAAGCAGCAAAGAACTGCCGTGAAGTTATCATGCTCGGTGCTTCGACTCCTCTTTGCCCTGCGGTATTCAGGGGCAGTCCGGTGACAATGCTCTCGGGAATGGTTGTGAAAGACAAGGAAAAGGTACTCCAGACAGTGAGCGAAGGTGGGGGAGTGCAAATATTTAAGAATTTTGTTAAAAAAGTGAATCTTGAATTGTAATTCCCCTAAATAATAAATGGTTGCGGTGGAAAGGCTTGAGGGATGAAATTCCTTGACAACTTATGAGCATATGCCTAATATAAAAAAATAGTCACCCTCGCAGCTCTGACAAAGCCAAGAAAGGTTGCGGTTAATCGCTAATATCCCTGATGTTAAATGAATAAAATGAGGTGCAGTAAAGTTGTGATCTTGTGAAACGCTTTCACTGACGAATTCCGGTTGAGAGCTGAGGAAAGAAACGTTTTTGGAGATAATGTTATAACTTTTAGTATACCCATGGGACAGGTGATATTTGAATCGAAGTCAAAGGAATGACTTTCTTATCCTCTCCAAGGCCTGCCCCGTGGGCTCTGAGCATCTGTCAAGCAACTGCTTTTTGAAGGCCTGCTGCCAGCGGTCGGCCTTTGTATCATTCTGTCGATTCTTTTGTTCCCCACTCGGCCTTGCACGGATGTATATCTCTCCCACCAACCCAATCTAGTATATTTTCAATCAATTATTACAACCTGCCAATAATCGTTTGATTTGCATCAGGAAAATTGAAAAATCCCCTGAACTGCTATCTGGAATATTGATAATATAAACGATTGACTCCAGCTGTTTTTTTTCTTTCGATTAATACTGACTTTTTTTTAAAGTTCTGACATGACTCTTTTTCAGGATCTCTTTTTGTACAATCTGAGATTAATAGGTCAGTGTTTGTTTCTAATTTTTAATTTCAGGATAAAAGAAAAATGAATAAAATACTTTTCAAGAAACAGTTATCAGACGATGTTTTCCTGATGAGGATTGAAGCGCAGAATATTGCTGAAGAGCGATTGCCGGGGCAATTTATCATGTTGCAACTGGACAATGATTTTGGGGAACGTATTCCTTTGACAATTGCGGATGCTGATGAAACTGAAGGTTCCATTACAATCATTTTTCAAATTGTGGGTAAAACCACTACTGATCTTGGCAGACTCAATGAGGGTGATTATATCACCAATCTCGTCGGACCATTGGGGACACCGACGCATATCGAGAAATTCGGAACCGTTGTCTGTGTCGGGGGTGGCATCGGTGTGGCTCCGTTGCATCCGATTGCCAAAGCGATGAAGGCAGCAGGCAATCACGTGATCATCATCATGGGAGCCCGGACGAAGGAGTTGATTGTCCTTGAGAAAGAAATGACTGAGATTGCGGATGAATTGATTATTTGTACCGATGATGGCTCATATGGCCGAAAAGCGCTGGTAACCGAGCCGTTAAAAGAGATCTGTGAACGAGATCCGAAGCCTGAGATGGCTATCGCTATCGGTCCGCCGATTATGATGAAGTTTTGTGCAGAAACGACACGGCCATACAAGGTATTCACACAAGTATCCTTAAACACCATTATGGTAGACGGAACCGGAATGTGCGGTGGATGTCGTGTGAATGTGGGTGACGAAGTAAAATTTGTCTGTGTCGACGGGCCCGAGTTTGATGGTCATCTGGTTGATTTCGATAATATGATGGCACGGTTGGGAGCCTATCGAGGGCAGGAAACCTCGGCTAGACACAAATGCAATCTTGATAAACAAATCGAAAATAAGGAGAACACGTAATGAGTCATAAGAGTCCAGAAGAATTACGAGAGACGGCAAAGTCCTTGCTTGAGGAGTATCTACCCCTGAAAGATACGATGAAAGCAAAACAACGAATTGGTATTCCTGTACAGGATATGCCCTCCCAGGATCCTCAGGTGCGCATCGGGAATTTGGATGAAGTAGCCGTGGGATATTCAGAAGAACAGGCTAAACTGGAGGCTCTACGGTGTACTCAATGTAAAAAAAGGCCTTGTATTGAAGCATGCCCTGTCAAAATAGATATTCCTACTTTTATTAAGCATATTGCCGATGGTGAGTTTCAAAAGTCGATTGATGTGATCAAACAGTCCAGTCTTTTACCTTCGATTTGTGGGCGGGTCTGTCCTCAGGAAGTACAATGTCAAGAGCCCTGTACCGTCAGTAAGGCCTTGAAAGATGTTAGCAAAGGGGTTTCCATTGGCCGGTTGGAGAGGTTTGTTGCCGATTGGGAACAGTCTACGGGGAATGTGAAAACACCGGACGTAAAGCCGGAAAGTGGTAAAAAGGTTGCAGTGATTGGTGCGGGTCCAGCCGGTCTGGTAGTGGCAGCGGATGTTCGTCGGGAAGGCCATGCGGTAACGATCTTTGAAGCATTTCATAAACCAGGGGGAGTGGTTCGTTACGGTATCCCTGAGTTTCGGCTGCCGAACACTATTATCGATCAGGAAGTGCAGACACTGACCGCTATGGGTGTGGAGTTCAGAACCAATTTTGTTGTTGGTAAAACAAGAAAGTTGGAAGACCTTCTGGCCAAGGATGGTTTCGATGCCGCTTTTGTTGGCTCGGGAGCGGGACTGCCAATATTTATGGGCGTTGAGGGTGAAAACCTGATTGGCGTCTTCTCCGCGAATGAATATTTGACCCGGGCGAATCTAATGCGTGCCTACGACCGTGAAAATGCGGATACACCGATTTACGAATCCAAGAAAGTCGCCGTTTTTGGCGGTGGTAATGTGGCTATGGATGCAGCACGGATGGCAAAACGTCTGGGAGCAGAAGAGGTTTATGTGGTCTACCGGAGAACTGAAAATGAGATGCCGGCCAGAAATGAAGAGATCGAACATGCGAAGGAAGAAGGTATCGAATTCTATTTTCTGCAAAACGCCAAACGGATTATTGGAGACGACGACGGTCGGGTATGTGGGATCGAATGTCTGCGTTATGAATTGGGCGAACCGGATGATTCTGGACGCCGCAGACCGGTGGTGATTGAGGGCAGTGAATTCATTCTGGAAGTCGATACCGCCATCGTTTCTATCGGAAATGGTAGTAATCCCCTTATTCCGCAGACCACCAAACAGATTGAAGTCAATCGTTGGGGAAACATTATCGTGGATGAAAAGCAGAAAACATCCATGAAAAACGTTTATGCCGGTGGTGATATCGTTCTGGGAGCGGCAACGGTTATCCTCGCCATGGGAGAAGGACGTAGAGCAGCGGCTGCAATCAATGAACAGCTTGCTGATCAAGGGTAGTCTGAGGTTATTTTAGCGACCAGAATATCCCATATGGCAGAGAGCCGATTCTGGTCGATACCAGCAGCAGACGTGTCAGGGCCATGGTCATGGCGGTGGATGTGCGCACTAAGAGGTAAAAAGGATGATCAAATTTCAACCGATTGGATTGATTCATACTCCTTTTGATGATATTGAAGGGATGCCAATTCAACCGACCGGGGCCAAAGGAATCTGCGGTACGATCGAGGTTTACGAGGAATATATCCCCGGTCTTTTGGATTTAGAAGGGTTCTCACACATTATCCTGCTTTACCACCTCCATGAAGTGAAATCATCTGCCCTTGTGGTGACGCCGTTTCTGGACTCAAACGAGCATGGTATATTTGCCACCCGGGCACCCAAAAGACCTAATCCAATCGGGTTTTCTGTGGTTAAACTCAACACCATTCAGGGTCAGATACTTCAGATTGAAAATGTCGATATGTTGAATGACACACCCCTCATCGACATCAAACCATATCTGCCTGAATTTGATCAGCATGCAGTGGACCGTTTGGGCTGGTATGAGGCTGTACAAGGAAAAGTGCAGACCCACCGTTCTGACAGCCGATTTCGTAAAGAGTAGGTATGAGTGTGCTACACTTTCCATGTCTAAAACAAGAGATGAAAATTACGTACAATGTCCGCCGACCTTTTTGAAAGGCAGCAGACGACCCTTTCCACTCCTCACACGTTCTTTGTTTTAGACTCTTTATTAGTACTTTCAACAGTTAAGGTACACAAATATGATTATTGATACTGTTAAACTAGTCTATTTCTCACCGACTGGGACAACCCGAAAAATCCTCAACGAAATTGCAGAGGGACTTGGTGGCCGGAAAGTCGAGCAAATTGATTTAACCTTACCAGTGGCTGATACCCTGAAGCCGAGTGAGATCCGAGATGAAATGGTGATTTTCGGTGTTCCTGTTTATGAAGGCAGGGTTTCCAAGACAGCAATTTCCAGACTGAAACAGTTCAAAGCCGAGAGGACGCCTGCGGTTATAGTTGTCCTTTATGGCAACAGGGATTTCGAAGATGCGTTGCTTGAACTGAACGATCTGACACGGGAACTAGGCTTTTTGCCCGTGGCCGGTGGGGCTTTTATCGGGGAGCATTCTTTTGCGAATGAGGAAAGGCCGTTGGCGAATGGGAGGCCTGATGCTGAAGATATAAAGGCTGCCAGAGAATTTGGGTCGCAGATACGCGCCAAGATGAATGGGCTGGCGTCAATTGATGAGGTGTCCTCAATCACACCTCCCGGAAACACACACTATATCGATCGTGACAGAAGTGCATTGGAGGCAATGTCCGCATCGACGCGGGACGAACATTGTGTCCTGTGCGGAGAGTGTGCGGCGCTTTGTCCCGTCGGGGCTATTACCATCGCAGATACCGTGATAACCGACAACGTAGCCTGCATTCTATGTAATGCGTGTGTCAAAAACTGCTCTGTCGGAGCCAGGATTGTGGATGATCCGATGATTAACAAAATCGCTAACTGGGTTAGTAAAAACTTTCAAGCCCGAAGAGAGCCAGAAGTATTCATCTGATATGCAATCCCCGGAGCAAACACTGGTGTTTGCTCTCTCCACTTAAGTGTTCCCGCCTGTAACGGGTCATATCCTGCCTGCAGGTATTCTGAAAATCGCTCTCTAAAGCGCAACAGAGCCAATTGGGCCAACAGCATAGCAGCAAAATCGATCTGCTATATCAGAAAAGCCCAATCAAATTGTCGACCCAATGACAAATGAAGACAAAGCTCAAACGCCGACCCTTGTACCTTGTTGATACGTCTTTAGCAAATTTATAACGACTCAGATAGCCCCCAGTATTTTCGGAGTCGTTTTAGGGTCGTAAATGTGAATGTTTAACATGTTTGCGTGTTGCATATTTGCAACTGTAGAATTCATTTCTGACCGACATACAATTCCCTAATAGACTGAAAGTGTTCTGAAATAACTAAATAAAACCAACTTATTGAGTATGGAACAATCTCTGCAGATATATTGTAGAAAAAGGCGTTAGAACTTTGAAACTGCTTTTTATGGAGTAGGCGTGGTGAAGTGAAAAAATATGTTTAACTTAGCAAAGCAGGTGTGAAATGCCAGGTCAGGATGGAAGCGGTCCACTTGGGAGGGGGACCTATGACAGGAAAGGGAACAGGATATTGTGTCGGGTATGCATCAACCGGGTATGGTCGAGGTATGGGAAGAGGATCCGGTGTCCCGTTTCGTGGTCGTGGCGGATATGGCCAAGGTTTTGGATTTCGTGCAGGATTTGGCGCTTCAGGACCAGGAAGACGCAACCAGAATTTGACCAGATCAGCGAGTGTGCCTGAAGAGCGGGAATGGCTTCAGGCAGAAGAGAAGTATCTAAGCGAAAGTTTACAGGATATTAAAAACAGTCTTTCCAAGCTAAATCCATAGAGATGAGGCTGCTGGCATTGTTTAGATCAAATTGATTAGATGTGTAGTTTGAACAGACTGTTTATTGTGCAGTTCACTTAACTTCATGTAACCGGGCGAAATATGATTCGTCCGGTTGTGTGAGATTCCAACAGGGAGGCTGAGATGCCAAAAGGAGACGGGACGGGACCGTCCGGAAACGGACCATTGGGACGTGGAAGAAGAAATGAGGCAAGAGGCATGGGGCGTCGCGGAAGTATGAATTCCTCTGGAACCTGTCATCAAGACAACTCGCAGGCCAGCTTTCCGTCCTTGAGCCGGAACGCAAACAGGGCAGATGGTTTTTTCCAGAGAACAGTAGTGAAAGCATTGGGCATGGCAATTTTAGCGATTCCAGCCCTGTTTAAGATGCGGAATGAGCTTCAGGCGCCAATGGAAAAGAGGCTCTTGGAATGGAAATGGCCGCAAGAGGAGCCGCTAACCATTGAAGTGGTACCGGTTTTGATCGAGGACAAAGAAATAAAGAAATGAGCTTGGATGACATGCAGATGAATTCGAGAAATCGTAAAGTAGATATCACGATCTAAAAGGAGCAAAACAGTGAAAAAAATTGGTATTATTATTTGTGACCGCTACCACAACTGTGCAGGTGGCAAGTGCTTGCGGGCTTTGAGAAGCAGGGAGGGTGCTTTTGCCTTGTACAAAGAGGAAGAAGTTGAATTAACCGGCTACACAACATGTGGTGGTTGCCCTGGCGGTAACATAGAGTATGCTCCTGCAGAAATGAAAAAGAATGGCACAGATGTGATTCATTTAGCAACAGGCCTTGTGGTTGGGTACCCTCCGTGTCATCGACTGCAAAATTTCTGCAGTTTTATTCCCGCCAAGTATGAACTGGATGTGGTCGTTGGTACTCATCCAATCCCACAAAATTATTTTATGACCCATCAGGAGTTAGGAACCTGGCAGTCAGATAGTTGGACAAAACACATTCGGCATATCCTGACAGATGAAGAAACCCGCCTAGCGTATGACTAACGATTAGTCAGGTGAAGCACCATTTCCGGGAAATTCCAGTGCCGCCTCTATTGATTGGCGACAGGCCCAAACCGCGTCATGTACACTTTAGCGCTACTTTTATCACAGAAATCCTGACAAAACGTTGCCGATACGAGGTTGAGGCCTGCTCAATTTCTGAATCCAGATCGGGATAAGATCAACCCATCCAGGGAAGGACTCCTTGAGTATGAGCTCAAATAAGCCACTTAGTCGCGAAATTGCGACTAAAAACCGGGACAGAGTCGCAGATTATCGCTGAAGGATTCTTTTTGACGCCACCTTGGAAAACCACGGGATTGCATTCTTTTGCATCTTTCCTGAATTACAAACAGGTGAAATTTCGCTGGCCCAATTATTGCTCTGTATCCTGGATGATAGTTGACTGGTGTTTATCAGGCGAGGGGAAATTTTTTGCAATTACGCTGTTTTTTGAAAGTCAAACGCGCATGGGGTCCGTCATAAAAAAGGAGATTTGATGGGTATTCAACTGAAACAACTCGATAAAATTGAGATTCTAACGCTGATCGATAATTATATTGATCTTGTGCCAGTGGATAATTCTGCAGTGGTGCAACGGGCAATGCCACACAAAAATTTTGAAGTCAGAAGCAGCATCTTGGCTGAGCATGGCTTCTCATCCATGGTAACCGCAACAGATGAAGATCAATCCCGTTCACTGCTTTTCGATTTCGGTTTTTCGGAGCATGGTGCTGCATTTAACGCCGAAACTTTGGGAGTGGATATGAAATCTGTGCAGATTATGGCCTTATCCCATGGTCATCTTGATCATGTCGGAGGTTTATCCAAGGTCAGTGAACTGGTTGGGAAAAAAGGGATTAAGTTGGTGGTACATCCAGATGCTTTCATTGGTCCTCGGTTTGCAAAAATATCAGACGATTTAAAACTCACCATGCCGTCTTTTACCGTTAAACAAGCCGAAGCGGCTGGGGTTTTCCCTGTTGTGACACGGGAGCCGTATGGTATGCTGGAAGATACCGTATTTTTCCTCGGAGAGATACCGAGAGAAACTGATTTTGAAAAAGGGGCAGCTAACTTGCGCTATGTAGAGGATGGGATTGAAAAACAGGATCCAATTATGGACGATACCGCTATCATTGCCCATCTGAAAGGAAAAGGACTGATTGTCCTGTCCGGCTGCGCACACTCCGGGATTATTAATACAGTTCGCTTTGCTCAGAAAATAAGTGGGATTGAACAAGTTCATGCAGTCATGGGTGGTTTCCATCTCTCCGGTCCTGAAGCCGATAGTGTGGTCGAAAATACGATTAAGGCATTTAAAGAGATCAATCCTGACTATATTATTCCAACCCATTGTACAGGCAGAAAAGCCGTTATGAAGATTGAGGAGGCTCTACCTGATAGATTTATTTTAAACATGGCCGGAACGAAGCTGACCTTTGCAGCTTAATGGTGTTCATTTGTTAATTGGAAAGTACTAAAATTTGGAGTCAATGATAATGAAACAAAATACCACAGGAAATTCCTTACCTCATCTTGATGCTAATGATGAAAAAGACCACAATATTCAAGTTTCTCTCGGCAAAATAAAGAACAAATTTATTATAATGAGTGGGAAAGGAGGAGTTGGAAAAACAAGCGTATCCGTGAATCTCGCTATTGCGCTCGCGAACAAGGGTTATCAGGTGGGTTTAATGGATGTTGACATCCATGGACCGGATGTCCCCAAAATGCTGGGATTGAATCAAAGGGCTATGATAACCGAAAATGAGAAGCTAAAGCCCGTTCATTATAGCGAAAACCTGGGAGTGATTTCCATAGAATCCCTCTCACAAAATAGGGACGAAGCTCTAATTTGGCGCGGCCCCATGAAGTTTAAAGTAATTCAACAGTTTATCGGGGATGTTGAGTGGGGTGACTTGGATTTTTTACTCATTGATGCACCCCCGGGAACTGGTGACGAACCCTTGACAGTATGTCAAACCATTACCGAGGCCAAAGCGATTATTGTCACGACTCCGCAGGAGGTTGCCCTTGCTGATGTTCGGAAGTCCATCAACTTCTGCAAGGCAATCAATATCGGTATCTTCGGTATTGTAGAAAATATGAGCGGTTTTTCGTGCCCTCATTGCAATCAATCCATATCGCTGTTTGGTCCTAGCGGTGGCGGAGAAAAGACGGCGTTACTGACCCAGATTGAGTCTTTGGGCACGATTCCCTTCGACTTGAAAATGGTTGTCTGTGGGGATTTAGGGACCTCTTTTCAAAAGGCATATGCTGATTCAGAGGTTGCGCAAGCCTTTGTTGGTATAGCCGATAAAATGATTGAGAGGAGAAGAGTTTGATGGAAGAATCCCATCAAGAGAGTTTTTGTGTTAATTTTGTATGAGATTAGACCGTGAGTAAACAAAACCATTCCATGAACTTTTTGTGAAAACTTATCTGGATTGTATCCCTTGTTTTTTAGACCAGGCTTTACGAGCAAGTCGATTGGCATCAACTGATGAATGTATCCAGTGGCGCACTTTGAAACGGGTTCTTCAAAAGCTTGCCACCATACCGCTTACGATGACACCTCCCGAGGTCGCGCAAGCGGTATATGAACTTGTTTATACCACCACCGCTAATTCCGATCCCTATGCAGAATTAAAGCACCATTCCAATCAATTGGCATTAGCGCTTTACCCCAGCCTGAAAGAAACCATTGGCGCATCGGAAAACCCTTTGTTGACGGCCTGCAAGCTGGCAATTGCGGGAAATAGCATAGATTTTGGACCACAAGTACAATATGGTGATGTTGATACGGTGGTCGTTTCGGCTTTAGAATCATCTGTTGCCATTAATCATTTCGAGAGATTCAGACAAGCGATGCAAGGGGCGAAAAGGGTACTGTACCTTGGGGATAATGCTGGAGAGATTTTATTTGATAGAGTCTTGATTGAGCAGCTGAACGTTCATTTTGAGGCTGACATAACATATGTGGTGAGGGACAGGCCCATCATCAATGATGCAACAATGGCGGATGCGGTCTTCGTGGGCCTGACGGATATTGTGAATGTTGTTTCCAACGGGTCAGGGGCTCCCGGGACGGTGCTTAGCCAATGTTCAGCTCAACTGCAACAACTTTATAAATCCTCAGATGTAATTATTGCTAAGGGGCAGGGGAATTTTGAATCATTGAGCGGGGAGGATAGGAGAATTTTCTATTTTCTAAAGGTGAAATGCAGCCTGGTATCCAAACAGCTGAAGGTAAAACTGGGTGATTTAATATTGTTGGATACTATAAAAAACCATTGATGATATAGCTGTGATTTTGTCAGCATGTTTTAGGGCCAGGCGGTAAATTTGATATATTCTGCTCTGAAAATTATTTTAGAGGTGGACGAATCTTTTTACCGCAAAAAGTAAGGGTTATCTCCCGACTTTTCGCATCAATTTTCACAACGACATCTGTATTTCCGCCTTTATCCAGTTCCGGATATGAGCCACGCAGGGATTGAGTATCCACGCGTTCCAGAAAGGTTTTTAGTCCTTCAATTTGGATTTCTAAATTAAGTCTGGTATTATCATCCGCATTAATCTTAAAGTACTGTTTAAGTGACTTTTCATAGATATTTTTGGCTGCTGTTTCAATGCAGAATTGATCTGTTCGCAGATTAATTTTCATTGGTAACCGCTACCTGATTGAGAACGATTTGTGTTGAAAAGCTGGCGGGTAATAAGAATGCTATTAGAAAATGAAGGGATTTCAATTCAATTCAATTCCTTTTGGACATTGTTGAGTTCGCAACTGATCTACCAGACTGCTTAAAATACAAATCAAGAGCTGCTGGAATCCCCAAAAAACAATCTAACGCTGAAGGCCGAAACAGAGTTGTGTGACGATTGACTTTTTGGGGAACGACTCCGGTCAAACCCAATGACTCTCTGTGTTAGCCGCATCACTATATGAAATATTTCCTTCTCGGAATAGCTCTACCGCCTCCTTGACGGTACCACCGATCTCCAGGACTACATTTATATTTGCTGCATTAAGAGTCGTGACAGCATTGGGACCGCAATATCCCGTCATTAAAACCTCCGTACCTTTTTCACTGATCATGGTGGCGGCGCGGATGCCGGCACCCTTGAGCCGGTTGACGTTTTCCAGATTATTCAAGGCTTCAAACTCCTGACTGTCTGAATCGACGATGATGACATAAGGGGGCTCTACCAAACCGTGGATCGACCGCAGAGTCCAGCGTTGCCCCTTTTGATGTAATTGCAACTTTCATAAATGTTTCTCCTGAAAATGATGTTCTGTATTATTGTCCGTCGCCCCCGCCGCAAACCTGGTCTTTCTCAATCAAAGGTAGTTTCCCTGAGATCAGATCTTCAACGACGGGTCGAATGTCACCTCGCTCTGCATCGTGATACACATCGATGTTATACTGATTGAATCCCATCAGCGGCCTGAGACCAATGCCCCCGACAATCAGGGCGTTCACATTTTGATTTGACAGAAGCTGCACGGGTACCATGCATCCTCCCTGTACATGTGTCTCGTTTTGAATAGTCGATACATTGGAAATTTTCCCCTCTGCGACATCAATCAGGGTAAATACATCGCAATGGCCGAAGTGACCCGCTCTTTGTCCATCTAACCCGCCGCTTTCTACGGACGGGACTGCTATTCTGCCTTCTTTCATAATAGTTCCTATAATGTTTTGTTCTGTAAAAGGGTGTTTAAAAAAAGCCCGCAAACGCTTGTTATTCCATGCATAAAACGAAAGAACCGCTATAATGGAAGTATGATCTGCTAAAAAATCATACACTTAATCAAAAATAGAGGTTCCCAATGCATCATAAGAATATCAAGCTGATTGTAAAAAGACAACCCAAGAAAGATCATCCCGATTGGCGGAATTTATCTAAAAAAGAAAAAAGGATTCTGGCAAAACAAGTAAGGGGTTTACCACCTCCATGAGAACGTACATGCTCAGCGACTTTTTGCGGGCAGAACTGCTCAAAGCCATCAAGTATTCGGAGATCAGTTGCCGAAAATATTGTACTGACGAATATCTGGGGTTGAAGCGAAAAGAGAATCGGGATTTTATCTGGACACGTCCTCCATGGAGTCGACTCTACCGAACTGTTTAATGACACCGCCCGGAAACAAAACGTCTTTCGGGCTAAAATCATAAGGGATCTCTTCGAGTGGTTGAAAAAACAGCATGCAATTATTCAGCGAACAAATATTTTTATGTGCTTGGCAACCACTTTATGTGCTTGGCAACCACTTTTCAGCACCCTGTGAGTCGCCAGTAAACAGATTTGATGTTTCCAATTGTTGGCCCGAGGATACAGCAGGGAAGACAGATACTGAGTCTGATTACCTACAATTAGGTGAATGAAAACTCCAAATAGCTTACATTATTCACTTCAGGTTCAGTGAGAAGACTGTTCCATATCTCTGAAACCATCTGACATTTTGGATCAGTGGCGGTGACATGGCTTCCCCAATCCTGAGGCGTCCATGCACAAAATCGAGGGATCCTCTCTGACCATGCTCAATGATCCCTATTTCACGTTTAGATTCTGTGATGGCGTTTTCAGGACAGACTAACATACAACCACCACAACTGTGGCACATTGCAGGGAATGCTAAAATCGTTTCTCCAACAATCGTCAGGGCATTAAAGCGGCAGATTTCAACACATTTCCCGCAGTAGGTGCATTTCGTCTCGTCTATCAACGGAACAGCTGTCTTAACAGTTGAAATCGAGGTGATTTCAGGGTCCAAAAAAAGGTGAGCGTTCGGTTCCTCAACATCACAGTCCAAAGAACAAGCCAGATTTGTGGCGACAGTCGTTTTGCCTGTACCCCCTTTGCCACTGGCGACGCTAATTATCATTGTAAAAAATATCCTTTAAAACATTAAAAACAGGTGTGTAAGCACCTGTTTTGAGTCGTTCTCCCGTCACCGGGATTGATCCGCAGAATCTCAAGCGGTCTGATCCAGGATCTTGTCCAAAACGGTGATCAAGTCTTCCATCTCCTTTTTACCAAACTGAACCGGCAGTTGTGTCAAGATGCCCAATCCTTCTGTTTCCTGATGAAATTCTTTGGCTGACAATGAACTGACCAGCGCACAATTAATGATTGGGTTTACGGTCACCAGATTTTCTATAAACTCGACACCCGTTGTATCTGTCAGCTGTTCATCTGCAATCACCAGATTTAGATTTTCAGAACGGATGATATCAAGCGCCTTGATTCCCGAGTCTACACTCGTTACCAAAATATTTTGATAGGGTTCAAGTATGCGGGGGAAATCTCCCAAGGAACCACTGTCGGGACCAACCAGCAGCATTTTTATCATATGATTATTCATAGGTCATTTTTATTGTGAAGTATGGGTTAAATACCCTGCGGCCTGCCGCGTTATAAATTCAGAATAAATGTTGTAGCTCTAATCAATAAGCTATGAGGCATCAGGTATTAGCGGTTGAAAATCTTCCTTAATTGCTAAAGGCTATAATCTAAAAACCAGATACACTCTTCGAAGCTGTATGTTTCGATTTTCACTTGTGGCGGGGAGGTTTATTATTTGTGATTGGATTTACCCATCTCTTTGCTTTTGAATCGAATGTTCAAACCGTTCCTAAAAACAGTCATCTGATCTTGATCTTCCGTACACCATATCGATTCTGGCCCTGTATATCCTGATTGAAACCTGCAGGACCTCGTTTTTTACATCTGTTTCCTTGACATCCACATCCCGGCATGAAGAATTTTTCAGGGAGAGGCATGCCCTGGGAAAACCCAGCAATAATTTTTTCAATATTGCCTGAGATAAACGAGATGAGTTTTATGGGACTATTTTCAATCAAATTCGCGGGAAATTCTGATATGGCGCCGCAAATCAGTACCGATACACCCTGCGCAACCAATTTTTCCAGCAGAAGTGACGGCTCCAGTGAATTGAGAGATACAAAACGCCTGTTTTTCACCTGCTGGTTTTCTATGTCCACGATCAGTATCGTAGTCGCACTGTCAAAGACTGGAGAAATCCGGTCCTCCCAAACTGTAAGTGCCATCCTCATCATTGTTTACCTCCTTACCTTTCACAACTTTGCAATCAGGGTGCCAGTCGTAAACGAGTCTGATATGAGAGATAATAGTTTAAATATATCAGTCGATAAAATCAGATTGAGGAGTCGAATTAGGTTTGAAATCTGTGGGAGGGGTCGCCCCTCTGCGACTGTGGACAGAGTTTAAAAGACTGTTCCTGCGACTCTAGCAAGGATCTTTTTTCACCTGACGCCCGTCTGTATCTGGAAGGGTAATGCCGAGCTTCTTAATCTTCCTGAAAAGTGTGCTCTTGTGGATACCGAGTTCCTTCGCTGTGGCCAACCGACTGTAGCCATTTCGTTTCAATGTATCCAAAATCAACTGGAGTTCTGATGAATTTCGTGCACCATCAAGGGTACTCCAATCGGTTGATTGGGTGGTGTGGAGAGTTAATTCAACAGGCAAGTCGCATAATTGGATCATATCGCTACGGCAAAGTATGAAGGATCTCTCTATGATATTACGCAACTCTCTGATGTTGCCAGGATAGTTATGGGACATTAGAACCATTAAAGCTTCCGGGTCCATGCCCCTGATGGCTCTACCCTTCAGTTTATTGAGCCGATCGATAAATCGTTCAATCAAAATTGGAATATCCTCTTTACGTTCGCATAATAACGGCAGTTTGATTTGTACGATGTTGATACGATAAAAAAGGTCTTGCCTGAAGGTTCCCTCTTCTATCATTTCAGACAGGTTCTTGTTTGTGGCGGCGACAATTCGCACATTTGTTTTAATCGGTTTTATCGCTCCCAGCGGTTTATACTCTCTTTCTTCCAGTACACGCAGCAGTTTTGTCTGAAATGCGGGACTGGTATCGCCGATCTCATCCAACAGAATGGTTCCCCCTTCAGCTGCTGCGAATTCTCCTGGTTTATCTTTTGTGGCATGGGTAAATGCACCGGCTTTGTATCCAAAAAGTTCTGATTCCAACAGTGTATCTGGCAGGGCACCGCAATTGATTGCGATAAAGGGTTTGTTTTTGCGGGCGCTTAGATCATGGATCGCATGGGCCAGGAGCTCTTTTCCTGTGCCTGTTTCTCCCAGAATGAGAGCAGTACTGTCACTTTCCGCAACCTGTGGGAGAATTCGAAAGATTTTTTCCATCGCTGCGCTGCGGCTGACCATGTTGCCTACTTGAAACCGATTTTCAAGCTCTTTTCTTAACTCTTCAACCAGACTCAAATCCCGGAAGGTCTCTACACCCCCTAATACGTCACCATTCTCATTTTTGAGTAACGAAGTCGAAATATTGATGGGAATGCGCTTTTTGTTGTTGTTGACAATATAGGTAGATGAACTGGTAAAGGATTTCCCCGCTTTCATAGTCCGGCGCAGGGCGCAGTCGGATTCACATTTATTGGAGCGAAAGACTTCCCAGCAATGCCTGCCAATGGCTTCGCTGCGATCAACCCCAGTTATTTCCTCAGCTGCACGGTTGAACGATGTGATGAGCCACTCTTTATCGACGGTAAATACACCATCTGAGATACTTTCGAGTATGATTTCTGTGGCGCTGCTACTTATATCGACCGACTGCTTCCGTTTTGACATTTTCTAACCTACGTCTGAAACTCATTTTGAACGTTCTTATATTATAGTTAATTATAGTCATATGCTAGATAAAGTGTCATCGGCTTTCAGGGGTAAACGGACAGTTTCTTGAGTTTGATCAAAGAATTGTCCGCTATTCAGGTTTTCCATTTTTGTTCTCAGGATTATCAGGTTTTTTGAGTCGGTTCTAAATAAAAACTTGCTGATTGTGAAGGATTGGCGCATTCAGGTAGTCTCATTTTTATGACAAGCATCAAAATATAGACCTATTCAATGCACACTCTACCGGGTGAATCACACGCCACTCCGCCCTGAGAAAGAAGTGAATCATATTAAAATATTTGCATCTATATTGAATCTTGTCACAGAATGTTGTTGCCTGGAAGCTTGAATGTCCGCTTTAAACAAGGTATTGCAGGCAGAATTGTCTAACAGGTAGCAAGGATATATGCAATCGGGGAATAGGTGACAGCCCTTGAAAACTTTGTTAGCATATGCCCAAAAAGGGGAATATGCTTTAATGTTTGCGAAATATCACTTCATAACAATGATTTATGAGATTTACGGTCATGATATTTGGCTTTAAGAGATGGGTATCATAGGGACCGACAGGTGTTTTTTACAGGTAACCGTCTACCATTGATGTTGCTTCCGAGTTTGGGTAATACATACGGATGGCGGTTGTATTAAAAATGGTGCAGATTATTTGGAGATTGGAATGACATTACGATTTTTGAGAAACAAGGTTGTTGAAATAGAAACACGCCCAGACGGGGTTCTGGCCGTTTCCTGGCGTTTGACGGATGACCTGCAGAAAGCAGAAGTCAACCTCCTGGTTCAACTACCACAATTGGAGATAATGGAGGCCGAGGCCAAAATCGATCGATTTGTGCCAGAGACCTGTCAATCGGCGTCTGAGCGAATTAAAAATGTGGAGGGGATATCGATTGGTTCAGGGTTGCGAAAAATCGTAGCCGGTCTGCTAGGTGGTCCGGACGGATGTTCCTTGCTGATGGAAGCAGTCCTGGAATCGGCGAATGCCGTGATCTTGAACTTCACTCGTCCAGGAATTGAAGTTGGCGAATCTATGCCCGATGACGCGGAGAAATTGACTCTGTTTCAGGAGATGGTAAAATCCAGTCCCCGGCTGGTACGAAGCTGTATTGCATTTCAGGATGAAAGCCCTATCATGAAAAATCTCAACTTATAAGGAGGAGAAGACAATGATCACTTTTAGTCGCAGTCAGTTGGTTAGTGCCGAATTCCTGGAGAATGACGTCATCCGTTTCAACGGCATTCAAGAAGATCACATATATAGTATGGAAGTCCAATTGGAGGTTCGGGTCACGGACGGAGAGATCCTGAGTGTTAAGGGAGATATGAAACGTTACACCAATTTTGTTTGTCCTCAAGCGATTCCGGTGCTGCAGACGGCTGTGGGATTATCCCTGCTGGAAGAGGGTTGGGATAAAAAGGTCATGAAAGAAATTGGTCGCAAGGGGTGTGAACATTTTGCAGAGATCATTATTGAGTGTGGACGTTGCTTGAAACAGGCTGTTTTGTCCAATAGCCTGCATGATGCTTTGTCCAAAGATCCATCCCTTGACCAGACACAGTTTCTGATGGAGATGTCGGCGTAGTCGAGAACCCTGTCATGATGCGTTGGGTTTTCATGCACAAACAAATGAGATGGCGTTGTCATATTGAAAGACACTGACCAAATGTCGCCGTATTAGTTAATCACACCAAACCTTAAAAAAAATATGGAACCGAATAAAAATTGGGAAAAAATTACGAGGCGGATGGAGTTGTTGATGCGTTTGAAATCCTTTCCAGTAGCCTTCAAAATGCTGGAGCAGAAAGAGGAACTGGATACGATTCCCTTTATGCGTCGTCCAGCTGAAAAAGTGAGCCTTTGCCAGCTCATCACGCAGGTGAGATGCAACGATTGGACTGTAGGGGCCGATCTCGAAAACTTTATTGGGCCCTTGTGCCCATCGATTATTGGATTAACTGAGCTGCCATCTGAAGGGTTTATGGATGGTACGTTTCGTAGTATTGTCTGGAGCAAGACCCGCAAAGATGGTGCAAAGTACGAGCAGGGTATTCCACGAATGCCTGTGGGCAAATATAAGGCAGTGGCTATGGCACCTCTGGTATATAATCCATTTGAGCCGGACATTGTGCTGATATATGCCAATCCCGCCCAAATGATGCTCCTTATTAACGCTTTGCAGTTCGAGGATTATGAAGTGCTACAGTTTTTCTGCGTTGGAGAATCATCCTGTTCCGATGCTATCGCTCGTTGTTATTTGACCGGGAAACCTTCTCTGACGATTCCCTGTTATGGAGAGCGACGGTACGGTCATGCCCAGGATGAGGACCTGGTGATGGCGCTTCCGGCAGATAAAATGGAAAAAGCCCTGGCAGGGTTGGAAGTATTGTATCGCAGGGGGATTCGCTATCCTATCAGCTATGCAGGAGCCGAGTCCGATCTTTCGTCTGCCTACCCAGGTAGTTATGGGGAAATGTCACAGCTGGAATTTATCCGCGGAAATAACGATCGTTTACTGGTTGGTGTGACCGGCAGCATTGCCACTGGAAAAAGTACGGTGGCGTCTATGCTGGAGGAGAAAGGGGCACCCATTATCGACTTCGATGTGCTGGCCCGGCTGGTGGTTGAGCCTGATGAGCCTGCCTGGCACGATATTGTCGCATTTTTTGGAGAACAGATTCTCCAGGAAGATCGAGCCCTTGATCGTAAACGGCTCTCCGATATTGTCTTCAGTGATATGGTGAAACGGAAAAAACTGGAGAGTTTTATCCACCCTCGGATTCAGGATAAATTTATCTTACAATTGACAGAGATAACCGAAAAAGATCCTGAGGCCATCATACAGGTGGTTATCCCGCTTCTAATCGAATTGAATCTGCAATATCTTTTCGATAAACTCTTGGTGGTACACATCCCCCAGGAAATCCAGGTGAAGAGACTGACAAAACGTGATGGCATTACCGAAGCTGAAGCATTGAACATTCTGCAGTCCCAAATCTCTATTGATGAAAAGGTGGGATACGCGGATTATGTCATCCATAATGAAAAAACCATTGCTGAGACCCAAAAACAGGTGGATGATTTATGGATGACCCTTTGCGAAGCCCGAAAAGCGCAGAAAGACGGCAAAGCGGATCATTAATTTGGAAAGTCATCGCTGAATCCGTGAGACAAAGGGGCCAAAGAGTGTCCACTGAGCATTTTTAAAACATAAAACGGGAGTGTGGAATTTTACGACAAGCCTGCCGTAAAATTCCACACTCCCTTAACGTTCAGAAATATTAAATGTTTTAATAGAATATTTCTGATAAAAACCGCAGTTCTCCTAAAAGTGTCTTATTTTCCAACACGACACTGACTCCCCCTTTTTTTTAAATCCCTGGAAGAATAATCTATTAACCCAATAAAATCAGAAGATAACAAAAATAATGGTGTTTTTTTTATCCTCTGGTACAGCACTTGTAATAGTAAAGACAAACATTAGATAATTTTTGGGGTTGGAAGTCTGCCGATTGATGGTTTCGAGTCGATTTCCAGAACATGATCTTAAAATGGTCAATTATAAAAAAGGAGCAGAAGCGATGACTGAAGAAACGAAAAGGAGTCAGGTTGGTTTTGGAACAACTTACCAAAAAAACAGCGGAGATGGCTCTGCTCATCTGGATGGGATTAAAACAGTTTTGAGGGGCCAGGTCTGGATGGTGAAACCAGATAAACAGCCTGAGATCAACAATCCCTGCCTCTGGATGGCAAGCGGCGTCATTAAGACAAAGGAGTGTACCAACTACTATGACTGCACTACCTGCAAGTATGACGCTGGATTGGTCAAAGCCGTTGCCAAGGGAAAGCGGATCAGCTGGCAGGATGCGATGCGAAAGCGACATGCACTTGACAGGGTTTGCCGCCATAGTCTGACAAACCGCATCGATCAAAGGGTTTGCGCTTATGATTATCAATGTGCGGATTGCGATTTTGATCAGTATTTTGAAGAGGTTTATCAGCAGAAGACAAAATCAGCTCCTTTCAGCTCACAGCAGGTGAAGGGGTTTGATGTTCCAAACGCCTACTATTTCCACAATGGTCATACCTGGGCCCGGATTGAAAGTGGCGGAAATATCCGCATCGGACTTGACGACTTCTCTCTGAAGTTGTTGGGCAAGGCGGATGCTCTGGATCTTCCGTTAATGGGCAAAGAGTTGAGTCAGGGTAAGGTCGGTTGGGGATTGAAGCGGAAAGATAATCTGGCTGATCTGTTATCACCAGTGGATGGGGTCATCCTGGAAGTCAATTCAAAAGTCCGTGAGAATCCAGAAATTGCGAATGACGAACCCTATGGGGATGGCTGGCTGTTTACGGTCAGAAATCCGAATCTCAAGGAGACCATTGAAAAATTGATGACGGATAAAGACTGTATGGGATGGATGAATGATGAGGTCACACAGCTAGAGAGCATGATTGAAGGCGTTTCGGGCCCATTGGCAGCCGATGGTGGCTTGTTGCAGGCTGATATCTATGGAAACCTGCCTGATCTTGGTTGGGAGAATCTGACCCGCACGTTTTTAAAAACCTAGTAAGGCGCGTTCAACCTGGTCAAGACAGGGAGGAATGATGCTCCCTGTTTTGGCGATATCCCAAACGTGGAAATGAAACCGATCCGGAATAAAAAAATCGCGGCTCTCAAAAAGAGTCCCTGTATCTGGGAACAGGCTGGCGTTATGTCCCGGGAGGAGTGCCAGGAGGCGTATCAGTGCGGGCGATGCGAATATGACCGGGAGATGAGCCGTATTGCCAAAGCGAACAGTCAGTTGAGGCAGGCAGGCAAAAAAATCACCGGGAAACACAAAGATGTTCTTTTCTGGAAAGAGAAGTTAAGGGAACTCCCGCTGGGGAAACGGCCGTGCCAACACCATCTGAAGCAACAAATCGAGTATCGGTCCTGCACAAATGACTTTCATTGTCAAAATTGCAGTTTCGATCAGTACTTTTATGATCAGTACACTGTGCATGCCACGCTCAAACCGATCGATGTCCTCGATATCGAAGGAATAAAGGTTCCTCAGGGATACTATTATCATTTTGGTCATGCCTGGGTGAAGTTGGAAGAGAACTCGGAAGTCAGAGTTGGATTGGATGATTTTGCGTATTCACTGCTTGGACCACCGGACCGGATCGAAGTCCCCCTGATGGGTAAAGAGGTTGTTCAGGACCGGGCGGAGATCCTCTTCACCAGAGGAGAACACTCCGCTCGCATATTGTCACCGGTGAGTGGGGTCGTGACGGCCATCAATTCGCAGATGAGGGAACAGGCCTCAATGGCTTATGAAAATCCCTATTCCGATGGCTGGTTGATGCGGATCCACGTACCTGATTTAAGACAGAATCTGAAACAATTGATGATCGGGGATGAGATCAAGGACGGTTTGGAGAAGCAGATCGATACTCTTTTCCAGATTATTGAGAAGGATGTGCAGCCTCTGGCAGCTGATGGGGGAAATCTGCAAAGAGATGTCTTTGGCGCATTGCCCCAAATCGGGTGGGAACGATTGATCACCACTTTTTTCACATAATCCCCATAGCGGTTGCAAGCCGAACTCATATTTGAGGCCTGTTTCAGTGGCTCACAGTTTTTTGATTTCATCCTCCAGCAGTATCCCGCAGTATCTGCAAAAATTTTCTGATTTTCGATCCACATCTCGGATACTTCTGCAATAGTGCATAATGCAGGAGGAGTCCTTGCAGTGAAGCAGCCCAAAGGTATGACCCAGCTCGTGATAGACCTCTTTTATTAGCCTGAGTGTGAGTTCCTGCTGAATGGATACGGTCTTGAGGTCCTCTTTCAAGCGATGGGAAGAGACAATACATGCTTTTCCACCCAGCTGAGCTTCGCCATAGACATGGGTTAGGATAGGGATAAACAGATCCTCCTGAACCAGAGCGACAATTTTATGGGCAGGGTCCTGTACAAAATCCTGCAGCGTCTCCAGGATACAGGTTGAATTGTATTGATCCCGCTCCGTGTCCAGTGCAAATTCAATATCCTGCAACGTTTCTTGTGTTTGCGTATGGATCCCGAACTGATCACGTACGGATTCAGCAACGGCCAGCAACTGATGTTTGGGAATACTGCCTATGGTCGTGATCAAAATGTTCAGTTTATTGCGGGAAGCCAAGGGTCAAAACTGGAAAAATGGTTTAGAAGAGTGCAGACGGATCGAATGATAAACCTCTGTCAATGATTGTTCGGGACGATCAGTTATTACGTTTTATATTATAGGCTTTAATTTTATTATACAGGGTCGAACGATCGATTTGAAGAATCTGGGCGCATTTCGTGATATTCCATTCATTGTCCGCCAGAGCGGTCTGGATATGCGTTTTTTCCATCTCTTTCAAAGAACCTGATCGGGGAGCAGGCGATGTCTCATGTTTGAAAATGGGTAGATTCTCCGGCAAAATCACCTCTCCCTTACAGACGACCACTGCTCGCTCGATAGCGTTTTCGAGTTCTCGGACGTTTCCCGGCCATTCATAAATCATCATCTCATCAAGGGCGTCACGGTGAATTTTTTTAATGGATTTGTTGGTTTCCTGTGTGAAACGGAAGAGGAACTGCTCTGCAAGAAGGGGGATGTCCTCTTTTCGCTCCTTCAGGGTGGGGATTTCAATGGAAATAACGTTTAATCGGTAGAAGAGGTCCTCGCGAAATGAGCCCCTTTTTATCGCGTCTTCAATGTTACGGTTCGTCGCGGCAATCACGCGAAAGTCCGATTCAATGGGTTGTGTTCCGCCGACCCTGTAAAATATCCGGTCTTCCAACACACGCAGTAGATCGATCTGCATTCTCATACTGATCTCCCCAATCTCATCCAGGAATAAGGTTCCCCCGTTCGCCAGTTCCAGACGTCCCTTTTTATTCTCTTTGGCATCGGTAAAGGCGCCTTTCTGATATCCGAACAGCTCACTCTCCATCAGATGTTCTGGAATTGCGCCACAGTTGATCCCCATGAAGGGGCCCTGGCAGCGGTTACTGTGAGTGTGGACCGCTTTTGCGGCAAGTCCTTTTCCGGTGCCGGTCTCACCGGTTAACAGAATAGTGGACTCCATTGGGGCAACGTCCTGGATTAAACTGAAAATATTGCGTATCGCGCTGGATTGACCGATCATGTTTTCAAAGCGAGTAACCTCTTTATGTTGCTCTCTCAGATACAGGTTTTCCATTATCTGAGCCTTGTTTTCGATTATTTTTTCGATCAACACCCCGAGTTCATTCGGGTCAAAAGGCTTTAACAGGTAGTCAAAGGCACCATTTTTCATCGCTTCAATGGAAGATGAAATAGAACCAAATGCGGTAATCATGACGACTTCGATATCTGGATCGTACTCCTTGACTTTTTTAAGCAGTTCCAAGCCACTCATACCTTCCATTTTTATGTCGACTAAAAGGACATCAAAACGGGTCTGCTGCATTTTTTTTAAGGCCTCTTCACCGCTGGCCGCTTTTTCGATTTCATGACCGTCCCTTTCCAGCCATCCACCCAGGGATTCCCGCATGATTAATTCATCATCGACAATCAGAATTTTTGTTTTCAGCATTGGGTCCTCCGTGTCCAAAAATAGTTAGTCCGATTCTTCCGTGTGTTTTCCATCGACCGGGAGTTTAATCGTGAATGTGGTTCCCTGATTGGGTTGAGAGTCAATCTCGATTTTACCTCCGTGCTCCTTGATGATACCGTAAGCTACGGATAGGCCAAGACCCACGCCCTTGCCCTTCTTTTTGGTGGTGAAGAAGGGCTCAAAGAGCCGGTAAAGATTGTCCTTCGGGATTCCATTTCCTGTGTCTGCGCATGAAAGAGTTATTTCATCTGTCGAGAGAATGTACCCGGTAGATAGAGTCAGTTTTTTTGTCGCCGAGGTTTCCATCGCTTCTACCGCATTGGATAAAAGATTCATAATCACTTGCTGGAGTTGGTCCTCTGACCCTTTCAGCTTCGGGAGATTGGCATCTAGTTTTTGAATTATATTGATATTGTTTATCTTTAAAAGATTGGCATTCATGATGATCGTCCGTTCGATGAGTTCGTTGAGGGACAGTCTCTTGATTTCTGTTTTTGAATGCCGAGCGAAGGTCAAGAGGTTGGAAACGATGCGACTGACACGATGCAGTTCGGTTTCAGTGAGGTCAAGGTACTGTTCAAACTGGGCTGTCTCTTTTTCAGTAATCGGACCTTCGGAATTAATTCGTTTAATCAGCATGATCAGGTTGAGTATGCCGGCAATCGGATTGTTGATTTCGTGTACAACCGCTGCTGACAGTTTTCCCAACGAAGACATTTTATCTTGATGGAGAAGCTTCGCATGGGTTTCATCCAATTCCCGGGTACGTTCTTTGACCATCAGTTCCAGTTGGTTTTTGATAGTCTCCTGTTGGGTCTTAATGTCGGTGATATCCCGACTGATTTCAATGAAACGTGAGATCCTTCCATCCGCTTCCCAGATAGGGCAAACGATGACATCCATATGCCGGATCCTGCCATCACGGTCCAGACGGGTCAGATCAGTCCGGTGGCTGGATGTTTTGTTGCGGATGACATCGTTCAATGGACAGAGAATCCCATCATCATTCATATGACAACGGCGATTTTCCTTTTGAAAAATCTCGTGACATCGCTGACCGATAACCTGCTCCCGCTTGTAGCCCATCTGGTTGAGAAATGATTCATTGACCTCTACAATTTTCATTTCAGGGGTCATCACAACAATTGAGTCCTGAATATGATTAAGAATGGTCTCCATTTCTTCAGTTCTTTCTTGCAGTTGCCGCTCAACAAAACCGATATCTTTCCATAGAAAACGGAAAACATCGTGGGAAAGGATCCGGATATGACTGGGTCGTGTTGCAATGACATCCTTCAGCAACTGATCATCCGCTTTTAAAATGATGATCAGGTCGAGGTTGAACTTTGAATCATAAAGATCTTGATAGTCTGCAACTGTCAACAGATCCAGCTTTTTTGCCAGCTTCATCCCGGGAGAATTGACGTCTTTGTCTGCGATGGCAATGATTTTTGGATTACGGGCAAGGCGGTTGTTGTCTTCTATCTGCTTTAAAATCACTTCTACACTATAGGGACCACCCCCAATGATACCGATATTGATAATTGAAGTTTGAATCTGAGTCATCTTAGGCTCCGGAAGCCTTATAGGTTGTATTTCAAAAGGACATTGCTGAGTCACAATACGCTTTTTGCAGCTAAACATAAAGAGTTCGTCTTAATCTATCTTATTATAGATCAAATTTGATGCGGGCCGGGTCAATCTTTTGTTGTAAAATGGGACCCATTATGAAGAAAAATTAAGGACCATCAACTTTTTCCGTTATCGTTGCCGGGTTCTCTATGTCAATGAGTTTCTTTTGTGATAATCTGTTTTTTACAGAAAGCTTCTTATTCTCGCTGATACGCTTGGGCTACTTGTTTTTTGATTTCTATCACTTTTATTTTAAGAAAAACATAAATCGGGTGTGGCGGCCCACATGTAGTGTTCCTGAATATGATGAAGCCCTTGTATAACAGCTGTTAAGCATGAATAGTGTATTTGTAAAAGACAAATCTTCATTGATGCAAATCATGGCGAATTGAGATCTGAAACGTAGGCCGATATCGTTTAACTATTTATAATAATAGCATAAAAAAATAATAATGGGGGTTGGTTTAGATTGGTATCCTAATTTGACAATCAAAATTTTTTTATACTAGACTCGGTCACAAATACTTAAGAGCGAATGCTCACAACTAAGGTGGACCTGATTTGAGTGTAGGCCTGTATAATCGAGCATCGGAACGGATTAACAGAAAGGCAAAAAAAACATTACTAAAAATCCAGAGGAAAATTGACCCCGGTTTTATTGTTCTTCCAAATTTCACGAACTGAAGTTCAATTTTTTATTTTTGCTTTTCTTACAGGTGGCAAAACATAAAGCGAGTGTTGTGGCGTAATTGAACTCAACGGTTTTTCGCGTAAAGGTTCAGTTAACGTTTGTATTGCGTAACTAAGTTTAAGACATCTTTGTATGAAATTACCCAATCCTGTTTTAATTTTTGACTATAGTTTAACTTGTACGGGAGATATAAAATGGCGTCAAATGAGGTAATCGGGTCTGTAATGGTTGTTGGTGGTGGCATTGCAGGTATGCAGTCATCTTTGGATTTGGCTAATTCGGGCTACTATGTGTATCTGGTCGAGGAATCATCCGCGATCGGTGGTGTGATGGCACAACTGGACAAGACGTTTCCCACCAATGATTGCACCATGTGAATTATCTCACCAAAACTGGTTGAGGTCGGCCGGCATTTAAATATTGAACTTCTGACAAACACACAAGTACAAAGCATTGATGGTGATCCGGGTCATTTTAAGGCCAAGGTTCGTCAATTACCCCGTTATGTTGATATATCGAAGTGTACCAGCTGCGGTGACTGTGAAAAGGTCTGTCCTGTTGATCTGAAAAGTGAATACGATGAAGGATTGATTACACGCAAAGCCATCGGCAGAAAGTATACTCAGGCAATTCCCGGTACATACAATATTCAAAAATCAGATCCAGCCCCATGTCTTCTGGCATGTCCTGCAGGCTTAAATGTCCAGGGGTATGTACAGATGGTCAAGATGGGAAAATATCAGAGAGCTCTGGAAATCATCATGGAAGACCTGCCGCTTCCCGGCGTACTGGGAAGGGTTTGTCCTCACGGTTGTGAAGACGCCTGCAGGCGCTGTAGTGTTGATGAACCGGTTGCCATTCGCGACTTGAAACGTCTGGCCGCTGATATGTATGACCCCAGAGACATTGTGATTGAGTGTCTACCGCAACGGGAAGAAACAGTAGCGATTGTTGGTTCAGGTCCTGCAGGTCTTTCAGCAGCTTATTTTCTAGCTAAAAAAGGCATCAAGTCCACCATCTTCGAAGCACTGCCCAAAACTGGCGGTATGCTGAGAGTCGGTATCCCCGATCATCGTTTACCGCCTGAAGTACTGGATAAAGAGATTGAGGTGGTTACCAATCTGGGCGTTGAAATTAAAACCAACACACCGCTCGGTCCGGATCTGACGGTCGATGACCTGATGAAAGATTATAAATCCGTATTTTTGGCCATTGGTGCTCATAAGGGCATCGATCTGGGAATTCCAGGTGAAAAAGTAAATGGCGTGAAACAGGGCGTTGAGTTTCTTAAGGAAGTCAACCTGACGGGAAAAACGACGATTGGAAAAAAGGTCGCCATTATCGGTGGTGGTAATGTTGCGATTGATGTTTCCAGAGCCGCAGTACGCTTGGGTGCGGCAGAGGTGACGATTGTCTACCGCAGAACCGATAAAGAGATGCCAGCCTTTAAAGAAGAAGTCAAGGCTGCTCAGGATGAAAATGTTCAAATTCGGTTTCTTGCGGCTCCCCAGGAAGTGATAACAGAAGATGGCAAGGTTGTCGGTCTACGCTGTATCGAAATGGAAATGGGTTCAGCGGATTCTTCCGGCAGACGCTCGCCGATTCCGATTCCCGGAAGTGAATTTGAGTTGGATATTGACCAGCTGATTCCTGCCATTGGTCAGAAGCCGGATCTGGAATCATTGGAACATATTACGGGACTGGAGATTTCGCGCTGGAGCACGGTTGAAACCAACGAAATTTCGTATGCAACCGATGTTGAGGGGATTTTTGCAGGTGGAGACTTGCAAACGGGTCCCTGGACTGTGATCGGTGCTATTGCCCAAGGTAAAGAAGTTGCTGAATCAATTGAACGTTATTTTGACGGCAATGACATGATTGAGGGACGGGAACCGATACGGAATGATAATCCACAATATCGGCCTGTGGATGATGATGAGCCCCTTGTCTCCAGAGAAATTATGCCTGAGCTGCCTATTGAACAACGTCAGGGAAGCTTCAAGGAAGTTGAACTGGGATATGACGAGGAGAGTGGAAAGAAGGAAGCAGGCCGCTGTCTGAACTGTAGTTTCTGTTGTGAGTGTGGAGAGTGTGTGACTGCCTGTCTGGCAGGTGCCATAGATCACGACGAGGTCGTCCAGGAAAAAGAGCTCGAAATAGGTGCGGTTATTCTGACAACGGGTACGGATGTTTTCGAACCGGATAAACTGGATGAGTTTTACCTGTACAAGCAAAGCCCCAATGTGTTGACCAGTCTTGAGTTTGAACGGATTCTGAGTGCGACGGGACCAACGGAAGGGCATTTGACCCGACCAGGGGATGAAAAGGAGCCTGAAAAAATTGCCTGGTTGCAGTGTGTGGGATCACGGGATACCAATAACTGTAACAACGGATACTGCTCATCTGTCTGCTGTATGTATGCAATCAAAGAAGCGGTTATTGCTAAAGAACATGCTCCGGACGGTGTGGATTGCGCGATCTTTAACATGGATATCCGGACGTTTGGTAAGGATTACGAAAAATATTATGAAAGGTCTAAGGAACAGGGTGTGCGTTATGTCCGCAGCCGAGTACATACCATCACCGAGATACCGGAATCCGGCAACCTGCTTCTGAAGTATGTTACGGACACCGGTGAGATCGTGGAAGAGGAATTCGACATGGTCGTCCTCTCCGTTGGTATGGAAGCCTCAAAGTCAGCCATTGAAATGGCCAAAGGGCTTGAGATTGAATTGAATGATTACAATTTCGTCAAGACCGATGAGATAGCTCCTGTTGCCACATCACGCCCCGGTATTTACGTCGCGGGTGTGATGCAGGGACCCAAGGATATTCCCTACTCCATCATGGAAGCCAGTGCTGCTGCCTGCTCGGCCGGCAGAGACCTGGTTGAAGCTCGCGGAACCCTGGTTAAAGAACAGGTCTTCCCGGCTGAGCTGGATGTGACGGGTGAAGAGCCGCGGGTTGGTGTCTTTGTCTGTAACTGCGGGATCAATATCGGCGGTATAGCTGACGTCCCGGCCATTACAGAATACGCAAAGAGCCTGCCGAACGTTGTTTATGCCGAAGAAAACCTCTTCTCCTGTAGTCAGGATACTCAGGAAAAGATCGCTGAAACCATCAAGAAAGAGAAGCTGAACCGCGTGGTGGTTGCTGCCTGCTCACCCCTTACCCACGAGCCATTGTTTCAGGAAACCATGAAGAACGCGGGGCTCAACCCCTTCCTCTTCGATATGGCCAATATCCGGAACCAATGTACCTGGGTGCATTCCGGTGAGAAGGACAAGGCTACAGAAAAATCAAAGGACTTGGTTCGCATGTCTGTCGCAAGGGCATCCCTGCTGGAACAGCTGAAATACCTCTCTGTTGGTGTCAGCAATCCGGTGCTGGTGGTCGGTGGTGGTGTCGCAGGTATGACGGCCGCGCTGAACCTGGCAGATCAGGGATTTCCAACGACATTGATTGAAAAATCTAACGAGTTGGGTGGTTCGGCCAGACAGATCAAGAAAACCTGGAAGGGTGAGGATGTTCAAAGTTTCGTTGGCGATCTGATTGCCAAGGTTAATAAACATGACCAACTTGAAGTCCTGACAAATTCCGAGGTTGTTGATGCACACGGGTTTATCGGAAATTTCGAGACCACTGTAAAAGTCGCAGACGAAGACAGGGTGATCGAACACGGAGCCGTTGTAGTTGCAACGGGGGGTCAGGCTACGGACACCGAAGAGTATCTGTACGGAAAGAATCCCCGGGTCACTCGCTGGCATGATCTGGAAGCAAATCTGGAGAAATATCCGGATGCCAACAACGTTGTGTTTATCCAGTGTGTGGGATCGAGAGATGAAAAGCGACCGTACTGCTCGAAAATCTGCTGTACCGCTTCCATCTCACAGGCTCTGGAAATCAAGGAAAAAAATCCGGATGCCAATGTCTTTATCCTGCACCGCGATATCCGAACCTTCGGCGACAGAGAATCGATCTACCAGGAAGCCAGAGAGAAGGGCGTCCTGTTTATTCGCTATGAGAAGGATAAGAAACCGGTTGTGACGGAAACGAAGGACGGACTTGAGGTCGCTATTTTCGACCCCATCATGCAACGGGATCTGATCATTGAAACCGATCTGCTGAATCTGGCGACTGCGATTGAATCATGTGACAACAAGTCCGTTTCTTCAGCTTATAAGCTCCCGGTAAATGCTGAAAATTTCATTATGGAAGCACACGCCAAATTGAGGCCGGTTGACTGCGTCACGGATGGGGTCTTTATCTGTGGTATGGCCCACTACCCAAAACCGATCGGCGAATCTGTGGCACAGGCTCAGGCAGCTGTATCGAGAGCCACAACGGTTCTGACGAAACAGACCGTTGAGGTTGAGCCCATCGTTTCAGAAGTGAACACGGATCTTTGTATCGGCTGCGGACTGTGTGAAAATACCTGCTGTTTCAGTGCTATTTCGCTGAAACCGGTTGAAGGGCAGGGCTATAAAGCAGAAACCATCTCTGCACTGTGTAAGGGATGTGGTGCCTGCTCAGTTGCATGTCCGCAACAGGCCATCGATATGAGACATTTTAAACATGAGCAGATCATTGCGGCCATCAGGGCTGGAATTGCTGCATCATAATTATAGCTAACAGGAGATTGTGATTATGACAGAGAAATATGAGCCGAAGATTCTGGCATTTCTGTGCAACTGGTGCGCATATGCCGGAGCGGATCTGGCCGGGGTTTCCCGGTTTCAGTATCCGCCGACACTTAGGGTGATACGGACAATGTGCTCAGGCCGTGTTGATCCGCTGTATGTCATCGAGGGTTTTAAAAGTGGGTATGACGCTGTTTTTGTCTCTGGTTGACACCTTGGTGAATGTCATTACCAGGATGGTAATGTAACAGTAGCGGGTCGTCTGGAAGTCATGAAAAAACTTCTGGATCATGCCGGAATTGATCGTGAGAGAATTCAACTTCGAAGAGTCAGTGCAGCTGAAGGCGTTTTATTCGCCCAGTATGTAAATGATGTCAGTGAGACAGCCACTGCCTTGGGTCCTTTTGATAAAGAAAAATATCAGCTGCAGCTGGCTGCTATTGAGAGAGCCTATAGTACCAGGCGACTTCGCTGGCTGACCGGTATGGAACATCACCTGCAGAATAACGATAATGTATACGAAACCCGGACAAATCCAGATCTCGTCTTCGAAATATTAGATGAGGCGATTGAATCGGAGTACCACAAGGGACTTTTGCTGGAGGTGTTGAAAGAGGGGCCGTTGACTGTCAGGGAGATGGCTCAGAAAACCGATTTGCCGGTTTATACGATTTCAAAACGTCTGAATGAACTTGAAAACGACGGCTTGGCAGAATTTGATTCACATGATGGTACCACGCCAAAATTCATATCACTAGCGGCGTAGATGCTTAGGTTAACGACGACAAAAGGAAAATCTTAACGAGAACGAGTTATGGCAAAAGCGAAAACAAAAGATACGGTTGGTTCCGCAATGGTTGTTGGCGCCGGGATTGCCGGTATGCAGTCGGCCCTGGATCTGGCCGATGCCGGATTCTATGTTCACCTTGTCGAGAAGTCTTCGTCTATTGGTGGTATGATGGCGCAGTTGGATAAAACGTTTCCAACAAACGACTGTGCGATGTGAATTATCTCACCAAAACTGGTAGAGGTCGGTCGACATCTAAATATTAATATCATTCCAAATACAGAAGTTGTTTCTCTTGAAGGTGAAGCAGGAAATTTCACCGCCAAGTTGAAGAGTTATCCCCGTTTTATTGATACGGATAAATGTACGGGTTGTGGGCAGTGCGCCCAGGTCTGTCCGGTTACCGCCATCAATGAATTTGACTGCGGCCTGAATCTGAGGGCAGCGACATACATTCAGTACGCCCAGGCAGTACCGCTGGCCTATGGTATTGACCGCGACAGCTGTATCGGGTGTGGTTTGTGTGAAAAGGTCTGTCTGGCAAACGCGGTTTCCTATGACCAGAAGCCCAGCCAGGCTGAAATAGACGTCGGTGCTGTGGTTCTATCACCGGGTTCTGATGCATTTGATCCAGCCAAATTTGATAATTACAGCTATCTCAAATATCCAAACGTAGTGACCAGTCTGGAAATGGAACGAATCCTGAGTGCTTCCGGTCCATACCAGGGGCATCTGATGCGGCCATATGATCGTGAGGAGCCCAAGAAGATTGCTTGGTTGCAATGTATCGGTTCAAGAGATATGAACAAGTGTGATCACTCATACTGCTCTTCGGTCTGTTGTATGTACTCCATCAAGGAGGCGGTCATTGCTAAGGAACACTCCAATGTGGACCTGAATTGCAGCATATTCTATATGGATATGCGGACCTACGGTAAGGATTTTGAACAATACTACAATCGTGCCAAGGATGAAGGGGTCAACTTCATTCGTTCCAGGGTCCACAGTATTGACCCGATTGGTGATACAGGTGATCTGAGCTTGAAATATGTCACAGCTGGAGGGGAGATCATCGATGAAACCTTTAACATGGTCGTGCTCTCTGTCGGACTTGAGCCAAAAGAGTCCGCTGTTGAACTGGCGAACAATCTGGGCATCGAACTGAACCATAATAATTTTATTAAGACAACGGATAGAGACCCGGTAAACACTTCGAAAGAAGGGGTTTTCGTCTGTGGTGCTTTCCAGGGTCCTAAAGATATTCCCCAGTCGGTGGTAGAGGCCAGTGCAGCAGCTGCTGCAGCGGGCGAGGTTCTCTCATCTGTTCGGAATACAGAAACCAAGGAAGTGGAACTGGTTCCAGAGATGAATATTCTGGGTGAACCGCCCCGCATCGGTGTATTTGTCTGTAAATGCGGTACTAATATCGCAGGGGTTGTTGATGTGCCAGATGTTACGGCATATGCAGCTACACTACCTTATGTGGTATATGCAACGGACAACTTGTACACGTGCTCACAGGACACCCAGGAGGTGATTGCCAAGACCATCCGAGAGCAGAACCTGAATCGGATCGTGATAGCATCCTGTTCACCAAAGACCCATGAGCCCATGTTTCAGGATACGCTGACCAGCTGCGGCTTGAATAAATACCTGTTCGAGATGGCTAATATCCGGAACCAGTGTTCCTGGGTTCATGCCAACAACCCACCTCTGGCGACCGATAAGTCAAAGGATCTGGTGCGCATGGCAGTTGCCAAGGTTGGTTTGAAAGAGCCCCTGAATGAAATCAGTCTGAATGTTAAACAGTCAGCCATGGTCATCGGTGGCGGTATCGCCGGGATGACATCTGCACTGAGTCTTGCCGGGCAGGGTTTCAAAACCCATCTGATTGAAAAAACGCCCCAGTTGGGTGGTCAGGCCAAGAAGCTGTTTAAAACAGCTAAAGGCGAACTGGTTCAAGATCTTCTGGCAGACATGATCGATGATGTGAAGAAGGAAGAGAACATTGAGCTTCACCTGGATACAAAGATTACCAGTGTGGAAGGCTTCGTCGGCAATTTTAAGTCGACACTGCTGACTGGCGGTGAAGAGAGCGAAATCGAACATGGTGTTGCCACCGTGGCGATTGGCGGATCGGAATATCAACCGACCGAGTACCAGTACGGAAACGATCCCCGTATTGTGACCAGTCTCGAACTGGATAAAAAGATGATCGCTGATGATCCTATATTCAAGGAACTTCAGACGGCTGTCTTCATTCAGTGTGTTGGTTCAAGAGAACCGGATCGGCCATATTGTTCCAGGATTTGTTGCAGCCACTCGGTAGAGGCCGCTCTGGAGATTAAAGAGAAAAACCCGGATGCAAACGTATTTATTCTCAACCGGGATATTCGAACCTACGCGGAACGTGAAGAACTTTACAAGAAAGCCAGGGAAGCTGGCGTTCTGTTCATTCGTTTCACAGTGGATCAGAAACCTGAAGTGGTCATTGAGGACGGCAAGGTGATCGTCAAGATTTTTGATGAAATCCTGGGCAGGCCTCTCGAAATTGAAACGGATCTGTTGTCACTGGCCACAGCTGTTCTGCCGAACAGTGATGTTGAACTGTCGCAGTTTTTCAAAGTAGCCATGAATAGTGATGGTTTCTTCGTTGAAAAACATGCCAAGCTGGGACCATCCGAATTTGCAACCGATGGGGTTTTCCTCTGCGGTCTGGCGCATTTTCCGAAATCCATTGACGAATCCATCGCACAGGGTCAGGCAGCTGCTTCGAGAGCTGTAACCCTGCTGGCACAAGGAACTGTCAAGACCAGTGGTGAGGTGGCCTCAATAAATCCAATGCTTTGTAGTAGTTGTGGTATTTGTGTTGCAGTTTGCCCATATTCAGCGCCCAGCTTCCTTGAAGAGGGACGATTTGCCGGCAAGTCTGAAATCAATCCAGTCATGTGTAAAGGGTGCGGTCTTTGTGTCTCTTCCTGTCGATCCGGAGCTATATCACTCAAGGGATTCGACAACGAACAGATTCTATCCATGATAGACGCTGCCTAATTTGCAGGGGGGTGACCTACCCCCCTGTCACAGACTTGATTTCATCGGATGTTTAATCCGTAACAGGAGAGTATAAAATGTCAGAGTGGGAACCAAAAATACTTGCTTTTTTATGTAACTGGTGTAGTTACGGAGCAGCTGATCTGGCGGGTGTCAGTCGTATGCAGTATCCGCCGAACCTTAGGGTTATCAGGATTCCGTGCTCAGGAAGGATGAGCCCGAAATTCGTACTGTCAGCCTTTATGAATGGTGCTGACGGTGTCTGGGTATCTGGTTGACACCCCGGAGACTGCCATTACCTGGAAGGTAATTATTATGCCCGCAGAAAGTTTCAATTGATGGGAAATCTTATGGAATATATGGGGATCGACCGAGATCGCCTGCATTTTTCATGGGTATCCTCTGCGGAAGCCGGCAAGTTTATTACTGTCGTTAAAGAGGTGACTGCGTCCGTGAAGGCGCTGGGGCCTGCTACAAAATTTGTTAAAGACCGGAGGCAGGTGAGCTGATATGATTGGATATGTTGATAAAATAAGGGAAATATCACTGAAACTTCTAAATGAAGAGAAGGTGGATATGGTGATCGGCTATCGGAAGGGATCCCTGCCCATGATGACAGAACCCTGTTTTGTTAAGCGTCCCGAGGATGTTGAAACACTCATCTGGGACTCTAACTGCAGGATCAATCTGGCAGCCTATCTCATGGATCGCAAAGAGAAGATCGGAATCGTCGCCAAAGGTTGCGACTCCAGGAACATTATCAATCACCTGGTGGAAAATAAGATCAAGCGGGAGCAACTGGTAATTATCGGTGCCCCCTGCAAGGGTATGATTGATAAAAAAGCGGTTGTGCTGCAATTTGGACAGGATATCGATGAGTATCAGGAGACTGAAGACCAGATCACTGTCAAGGGTGGCGGAACAGAGAAAACCTTTCAAAAAGTGGATGTTCTTCAGGAAAACTGCGCTATCTGCAATCACCGCAACCCGGTCGTCTATGACGAACTGGCCGGTGACCTGGTAGAAGAGCAGACGGATATCGATCGCTATGAAGACATTCGAAAGATCGAAGCAATGGACATCGACGAGAAGTGGAATTTCTTTGAAGATATGTTGTCCACTTGCATTCGCTGCTATGCTTGTAGAAATGCATGTCCCCTTTGTTATTGTCCCACCTGTTTTGTGGATGAATCCAAACCACAATGGGTTGGAAAGAGCAATGATCCAAACGATACACGGACATTCCACTTTCTCAGAGCTTTTCACTGTGCTGGAAGATGTACGGACTGTGGGGCCTGCGAACGGGCCTGCCCGATGGATATTCCGGTCAGGCTTTTAACGAAAAAGCTGGGCAAGGACTGTCTGGATCTATACGGCTGGGAAGCAGGTCTCGACCCAGAACAGCGTCCACCCCTCGACACTTTTAAACCTGACGATCCCAATGTTGGTATCAAGTAATTCAATCCCTGTTGACGAATAAGGTCAGCAGGGGCGAATCATTACGAGAAGGCAAATATTATGAAAGTCATACAGATTGATACAAACCAATGGACAGAGGGGCTGGCAAAACTGGAAGGATCCTATCGCATGTTCGGTCCGGCAGAGACAGAAGGAAAGTATCCCGAATTCAAGGAACTTGAAAAGGGAGACGTGCCGAATCTGAACGTGCCGAATACGCATCTTTCAGCCAAGAGTGTTGTCTATCCCCAGTCCGAAGTGATGTTTGAGTATACTTTGGATGAGGCGAAAGAGAATCATCATCAATTGAGGGAGATCGAGAAAGACTACTCTCCCAGGGCTGTATTTGGCATCAGACCATGTGATGCAGCGGCTAATCTAATCATAAAGAGAAATTTTGATTCAAAGGAGTACCGGGATCCTTACTGGGTAGACTCCTTTGAATCTTGTGTATTTATCGGGCATGCCTGTGAGAATCCAGGCGCCACCTGTTTCTGTACATCTGTGGGCTTCGGCCCTTTCAACGAAGACGGATTAGATCTGTTACTGGTGGAATCTGGTAACGGCGGTTTTCTGGCAAAAGTGATTACGGATAAGGGAGCGGTTCTGGCAAAATCGGCCGGTTGGGAAACCGATACCGATGATGCGGCTTTCGAACCGTTGAAAGAAAAGGCTGAAGCAAAAATCAAGTCCAAGGTGAATACAGGTCAGTTGGCTAAGCAGGATGCTAAAGAACTGTTTGATGCGCCCTTCTGGGAGGATATCGGATTTGCCTGCCTGAATTGCGGTACTTGTACGTACAGCTGTCCAACCTGTTGGTGTTTTGATATTCAGGATGAGGTTAAAGACAAATCCGGAATCCGGATGCGGAACTGGGATAGTTGCATGTATCCATTGTTTACCCTGGAAGGATCGGGTCACAATCCGAGGCCGGAAAAGCATCAAAGAATTCGGCAACGCTTTATGCATAAATTAAAGTACTATGTTGACAAGTACGAGGCGGGTGTTCAATGCGTCGGCTGCGGCCGCTGCGTGAGGCTCTGCCCTGTCAATATTGATATTCGAACTGTCTGTGAAAAGATGAACAGCTATAAGCCTGCTTAATACAGCTAAAAATAAGGAGATTTACCGTGCAAAATCCATATTTGCCAATGCCGGTTCGGATTGATGAGATTGTGACGGAAACGGAAGACAAAATGCTGAAAACGTTTAAATTCGTTTTTCTGAATAAGGAAGACGAAGAGCGGTTTCAACATAAAGCTGGGCAGTTTGCAGAGCTTTCCGTACCGGGCAAAGGAGAGGTCCCTATCGGTATTGCGTCATCGCCGACGGAAAAGGGCTACGTAAAATTTACAGTTAACAAAACCGGTCTGGTGACTGGTTACATGCACACCATGAAAGTCGGTGACATCATGGGCATCCGGGGTCCTCTTGGAAACTGGTATCCCTGGGAAACCCTGGAAGGGAAAAACGTAGTCATCATCGGTGGTGGTTTCGCTTTTTCAACCCTGCGGGCTTCCATTGTCTACATGCTTGCCAATCGGGATAAGTTCAAGGATATCCATGTGATTTATGGTTCCCGCATGCCCAGTCTACTGCTATACAGAGACGAACTTGCAGCTTGGGAAGCAGCGGGGGACATTGCCATGCACATTACCGTGGATGGAACGGATGATCCCGACTGGAAGTATAACGTTGGTTTCGTGCCGACCATTACTGAGCAGAAAGCACCACCGGCCGATGCGGATACCTATGCCATTGTCTGTGGTCCGCCGGCGATGATCCGGTTTACTCAGCCGGTGCTGGATAATCTTGGATACAGTCATGATAATATTATCAATTCGTTGGAAAAAAGAATGAAATGCGGTATCGGCATTTGCGGTCGCTGCAATATCGGGGATCAATATGTTTGTAAAGATGGTCCCGTATTTACACTCAATACTCTGAACCATATGGCTGGCGAGAAATAGGCCTGGTTTATATGTCCCCGATTACGGGAAATTTTTAATGGAGGTTATAACAAATGGCTGATACAGCGGTCAAAATTAGTGGAAAGAAGAAAAGTGCTTTCCTCGACAAGGTGAAAGAGATACTGCCGGATGGCGGTAACTTGAGTGCCTGTCTGACTTGTGGAGCATGCTCCTCGGGTTGCCCGGCGACGGGTGTTGACGGGATGGATGCTCGGAAATTTTTGAGAATGGCAGCTTTCGGGATGGACGAAGAGGTCCTGAGCACGAAATGGGTTTGGGCGTGTACCATGTGCCAGAGATGTGTCTATGTCTGTCCGATGAAAATTGATATTCCCCAACTGGTATTCAATGCCAGACAAGCGTGGCCAATGGAAGACCGACCCAAAGGGATCCGGGGTTCCTGCGAAGCAGCAACAAAAGTAGATAGCTGCAGTGCTATGGGGTTGACGGGCGAAATGTTCGCAGAAACAGTAGCGGAACTAGTCGAAGAAGTCAGAGAAGAACAGGAGGGTTTTGAAAACTTGCAGGCACCTATGAATAAGAAGGGTGCATACTATTTTCTCAATCAGAACTCTCGGGAACCACAGATGGAAGAGGACGAAATGGTGCCTCTGTGGAAGATCCTGCATACAGTAGGAGCAGACTGGACCTATTCCACCAAGGGATGGGCGGCCGAAAACTACTGCATGTTCCTGGCGGATGATGAAGCCTGGCGCAAGCAGGTACAGCTAAAGGCGGATGCAGTGCATGAGTTGGGCTGTAAGGTCTGGCTCAACACCGAGTGAGGACACGAACTATTCGCATTCCGGTCCGGACTGCAAAAATTTAACATCAAGCATGACTTCGAAGTTACTGATATTCGCTTACTCTATGCTCAGTGGATCAAAGAGGGAAAATTGAAGGTCAATTCTGACTGGAACAAAGACCTCGGGATTAAGTTCACTGTTCAGGATCCTTGCCAGCTGGTCAGGAAAACCTTTGGTGAAGCGGCAGCTGACGCACTACGTGAAACAGCCATAGCTGTTGTTGGTGAAGAGAACTTCGTTGATATGGCGCCAAATCGATCCAACAACTACTGCTGTGGCGGTGGTGGTGGGTTTCTCCAATCAGGTATGAAAGAGGAACGGTATAAATACGGCAAGGTCAAGTTTGATCAGATCGAGGCGACAGGTGCTGATTATTGTGTTACGCCCTGTCATAACTGTCATTCACAGATACATGATTTGGCCGATCATTTCGGTGGGAAATATCATTCCGTCCATTTCTGGACCCTGATCTGTCTCTCCATGGGAATTCTGGGTGAGAATGAACGGGTTCACCTGGGAGCTGATCTCCAAGACTACGGTCTGGACGAATAATGATAAAAAGGCCCAGTCAGAAACGAACTGGTTGGGCCTTTTTTTAAGGGCGACACCAACAGGTCATCATCAAAACTTAATTTGATGATGACCTGTTTTTTTTTGGTTGCTCAGTTAATCATCCAGTGCTCTCCCCAGGGCAGAAAGTCCACCACTTCACCCGCGTTCAATAAATTTTGGTCTGCTGGAAAACGGATTAACCCCTGACTGACTTCAAAGTTGGAGAAATCCCCGCTGCCTCTGATCGGAACCGCCTTTATGCCTGTTTTTCCATTTGCAATTTCCATACGACCTGGAATGAAGTGCTCTCTTGGCGTTTTGGAAACCACATCTTCAATCAGCTCCAATCTAAGATAGGAATGACCCGGGGAAGGGTCGCCGGATAGCATCTTGATCAATGGATCGACAAAGATTCGAAAGCAGCTTTGGACAGAAACCGGATTTCCGGGTAGGCCAAAGACATACCCCCCCTGTTTCGATTTTCCAAACCAGATGGGTTTGCCCGGTTTGACCTTGACATGATGGAAAATTTTCTCCACCCCATTTTCAACCAGCAGTGACGGGATATGGTCATATTCTCCCATGGAGACGCCACCTGAAAGTACCAGGATGTCCGCTTCCAGCCCCTCTTTGATCATGTCACCCAGAACCTGGGTATTGTCCTCCCCAATGCCCAGGAAGGTGACGTCCAGCCCCATGGCTCTACTGAGGGTTCTGAGCGTATATGAGTTACAATCCCTGATCTGGTGGGACAAGGGTTTGCTGGCCGGGCTGATGATCTCGGAACCTGTGGAGATTATACGTAAAGACGGTTTCTTGTAGACTTTCACCTGTTCTATACCTACAGAAGCGCAAATGGCTATGCCGGCGGTTGTCAGGGGTTTGTTCTTTTCAATCAGGACTTTGCCGGCGGGAGCGTCTTCGCCCAGGGGCGCAATATTTAAACCGGGTCCTATTTTGGGTTCCTTCAGCGTAACCCAGTCCCCCTCAATTTCGCAGTTTTCGATTTTGACGACCGCATTGGCAGATGCTGGGCAGGGTGCGCCGGTCATGATCTGGATGGCTTCTCCTGCCTTAATCTCTGTTGTTGATGCAACCCCAGTTTGAATATGCCCGACGATCTTCAGACGAGCGGTGCCCTCCTGGAAGTCGCTGCTGAGGACAGCAAATCCGTCCATGGCAACCCTGTCAAAAGGCGGCAACGGCCGGTCTGCCCGGACATCTTCCACAAGGACATGCGAAAGCGCGTCTTCCACTGGAATAGCATGAGATCCGAGTGGTGAGGCTGAGGCCATGATTTTCTGAAGGGCTTCAAAAACAGTTAACATGAATTTCCTTTTGCTGATAAGGTGGGCAGACAAATAACCCGCTTCGGTCCGCTGGATACCGTGAACCAATGCGTCTGCGATCGATATTTCTAACGAATCTCTGATCCTTAGTGATCCTTAGAGATATCAGGAAATACCTGTCATATCAACCTGTTTATTGCAAAAGAGTTTCAAGGCAAGTCCGTTACAGTAACCGAGTTCAACACTGCCTCCACTGAAATCATGTAAACATCAGGCTGAAGTCATCGGATTCATCCTCAAAAGAGGTCACCATACATCAATATAAAATATGGTCATCCAGGGAAGGGGTTATTGAGAATAACCATATTGTTGTTTAGGCTTGACCCAGTTGTCCCGAAGTTGAATCTGGCCGCAAAAGCGCTCTATTTATTTTTCAGAGCCAGTTCTTTTTGCAACTTCATTTTGACGCAGTGCTTTTTGAGAAGTTGCTCGTTTGACGTTTTGCCAGAGTCTTCCTCTTCTCTGCAGCCTGTTCCAGATATTTTCTTTTGCCTGGAGCTCAAAGAGATCCCGCTGAATTGCCTTTGTTTTTTCCATAAGCTTACTAAATAAAGTTTTAATGCTGATGTCTCAGTCTCAAAACCCGCTTCGTTTACGAAATATTTTCTGCTTGACAGCTACTTTTAAGCGTTCCGGTCATTGTTATTGAATATAAATATTCTGAATCCGAGAATGGTGTCTCATAGAAGGAGATACGTCAGTCATTGAACCAGTGGCAGTTGAATGATAAATCGGGTTCCTTTGCCGAGCTCTGATTCAACCTCCAACACACCGTGGTGAATGTGGACAATGATCATATAAGCCACAGAGAGTCCCAGACCGGTTCCCTGACCCACCGGCTTGGTCGTAAAAAAAGGTTCGAATATCCGGGCTTGTATGTCTTCTGATATTCCGGGGCCATTGTCCTCAATTTCAATTCTGGCCATTTTGGATGCCATCGAAATTCGAATTATGATCCGGGAATTTTCTGGTTTTTCGCCTTGCTTCATGGCAGCAGCGGCGTTTTTGAAAAGATTTAACAAGACCTGCTCGATCTCTGTCTTTGTGCAGGGGACCTGGGGCATACCTAGCTCATATTCTTTTATAATTTCAATATCCTTGAAATCAAACTTCTTCTTCGCATCATAATCATGTCCGGCCATTCTCAAGGACTGATCTACCAGATCAGCCAGATCAGCTGGTGCCAGGGTGGAATCACTTTGACGACTGAAATGCAGCATATCCGTGATGATGCCAGCGGCGCGACGCACGCAATCATCTATGATCTCAAAGCTATGGTGAATTTTTCGCTTTTTGAAATACTGGTGCAGGGCTTTCAGGCTAATACCACAGGCTTCGGCCGTCTTCTGGTTTTTGGTGAGCTCCGGGTCAATTCTGCGTTTAATGTTCGCATTACTCATGGAAATGCCCCCGAGGGGATTATTAATCTCATGAGCCATACCGGCCGCCAATCCTCCCAGGGACATCACCTTCTCTGTCTGCATCATCATTGCCTCCATGTGTACCCTTTCGCTGACATCGTCGATCCGAATTACACATCCTTGGCTGCCCTTGCTTAAAAAAGGGTAAATGACGATATCAAAATAACGGTTTTCTTCCGCGATTTTTGAAGCCACTCGCTTGTTGATGGATGGATGACGTTTTTCAATTACCCGGTCTAATTCTGTGTTGGCAGCGGGCAAATCCGGAAATACAGCACTGAATAGCTTTCCTGCTAAGTGAACCTGGCTCATTTCCGTGATCTGCTCTGTTTTTTGATTGCAGCGGGTAATCCGATTTTCGTCATCGACACAAACCAACATGGAGGGGCTCGAGTCAAAGACATCTTTGAACTCGTTTCTCAGTCGCTGCAGTTCCAATTCATCCTGTTTGCGTTGGCTGATATCTCTCACAATACATTGAAATCCGTCTTTTTCTTGTTTGATACTGGTATGCAGGGAGATGGATATTTCCAGGCAGGCTCGCTCTCCGCCCTTTTTTTTAACATGACATTGAAAGTCCGTGCATGGGACACCGGTTGTCCAGACCCGGTTAAAAACCCTATAGGCCTCGCTGACATCGGAAAGCGCCAGCTGCTGACGAAAAACCAGTTGACGCAGGCTTTTTTCCGAGTATTCCAGTATTTCCATCATCGCCTGATTAAAGAAGGTAACACCCCCGCTCTGATTGAATTCGATGTATCCCTCCTGCATGTTTTCCAGAATACGGCGGTATTTCAATTCGCTTTCCCGAATTCTCTGCTGGCTAGCCTGTAATTTGTCAAATGCCTTCAGCCTGCTTTTCTCGAAAAGGCCGGATCGCCAGATAAGATAGAGAGAAAAAATCGCCAATAATGTCAGAATCCAATAAAACAGATATTCCAGCTTTTGTGTCAATGCGGCCGTTTCTTCCTGGAGTTCAACGACACGGATACCGGTGCCAATCGTCCAACCCCACGCTTCAAAGTTCCGGGTATAGGCGATCTTCAGCTCGGGATCCTCGGGAGAGTTTGGTTTGTGCCAAAGGTAGTGAGTGTATCCGCCGCCGTTCTGCCCGGCGACTTTGACCATCTCCGGCAGTAACTCTTTCCCCTGATGATCTTTTAACGCCGGCAAGGATTTCCCGACCAGCTCAGGATGCGTGGGATGCATTACCAAATGACTCTGCTTTCCAAGCAGCCAGAAGTAATTGTTATGCTCTGATCCATAGCGCATGGTGCTGATTCTCTGTTTGACCCTTTTCTGGGCCTCTTTCAGCAAAATTTCCTCTGCTTGAACGCGTTGTTCATATCCCTGGATCAGTTTCCAAACCACCATGGTTAGTTCTCTGACCATCATTTTATGGGATTTGAGGAGACTGCTTTCATGGGTGGGAAGAAGAACAAGAAAAACACTGCCTGTGAACAAAATGACGGCTAGGACAGTGGGTAGGATGATGGGTACGATGATACGGGTCCAATGAGAATTTGATTTTGTAAAAAACATCGCTCTCTCTTATTAATATATACTCAGATTTTTTGATTTTTATTTTCGTACCTGGTTAAACTCTGCGTTTCTATTTGCGGATTCTCGAGAACCCTTACTTCAAGTATCGTGCAAGAAGTAGAGCAGGGTCTGGATTCGGAGATAACCCGTTGTTTCTGTGGAGATTTATTCGAAGGTAGGCAGGACGGATCGAGAGGGCAAGATGACACGCATTGGCACAGGTCTGTCACATTGCGTACCATACATAGTTGTCCCATACTGTATGATACGGTCGTTGCTGTTTTTATAAATTATCGGACTCGGAGATTTTGAACGCTTCCATTTTTCGATAGAGGGTTTGACGGCCGATACCCAGCATGCGTGCAGCTTTGCTTTTGTTCCAACCACTTATGGACAGAGCCCGGTGGATATCTATGTGTTTTCGGAAAAGGGTTCAGACTCTTTCTCCTCAGTGACCTTGCAGTCCCGGTAGAGACAATAGATGGCCGTTTCATAACTATCTGCTAATGTTACCCGATACCCGTCATCGACCAGAAAGGCTTCAAAAGTCTCTCTCAGGCTGGCTTCATCATCGACTACCAGTATGTGTCCTTTATCTGTCATCTTGATTTTTTCTAAAAATCTAAATTTGTCAACTTGCTGATTAATTCATTAAATCCCATCAGGGAACCCTTACTGGTGCATTTCTTAACTTTGATTTGAATCCGGAAAACACGAACCACTTCAAAACAGCCTAACCAACTGGTAATCCCACAGTTATTCTGGTGAAAAAACCTTCCTGGCTATCAATCAGGATGCGTCCGCCGTGATCCTCGATAATCGAGTAACTGATGGCTAACCCGAGACCCGTCCCCTTACTCGGAGGCTTTGAAGTGAAAAAAGGTTTATAAAGCTGATTAATATTCTCTTCCGGAATACCGGTCCCGTGGTCGGTAAATGAGATCTGTACGAATTGTTTCTCTGCAACTGTTGAAAGAGTGGCTGTGATCTCCAACCGTTTGTTGGGATCGGGGTCCGGATACTTTTCATTAAGTGCATACCACGCATTAACCAGGATATTGACGAAAACTTGCTGGATCATTTGAGGCTGGCACATGACCTTGGGGAGATCAGCGGAAAAATTTATCTCCATTAGGATCGCATCATTTAGGATAGTTTTGGCAAACAGGCTTATTGATTTTTGAAAAATATCTTCCAGGTTCGTCGGAGTGAGCTTGCCTTGGCCAGGGTGAGCAAAGGTTAACAAGTTCTGGATAATATCGGCGATGCGCTGGCCCTCTTCCATGATGCGCTGGAGATAGTGTTGCAGAGTTCCGGACAGACCGCCTTTATCATGAGTGAGTTGGGCGTAATTAATGATGCCGTTGATGGGGTTGTTGATCTCATGGGCCAGGCCGGCCGCCAATTCCCCAACAGAGGCCAGGCGGGCGGCATGGATGGCATTTTGTTGTGATATTTTGCGCTCGGTGATATCTCTGGCAAAAGCGCAGATGGTTGTGGGTTGACCGGATAAGTCCCGCATCAGATACGCCCTGATCTCAACGGGAAAACGGGCGCCATCCTTCCTGATATACTCTTTCTCAAAAAGCTCGGAAAATCCTTTAGACAGCAATTGATTATTAATGATCTCTGTCCGTTGCCAAGCTCTCCATTTCACCGGAGTCAGATCGTACAAAGTCTTGCCCATGATCTCTGCCCTGGAATATCCCAGCATGTTGGCAAAGGTCTGATTGCAGTCAATAAAATTCCCTTCTATCTCAACAATGCAGATAGCATCACGGTTATTTTTGAACAGATCCTTGTATTTGATTTCGCTCAGACGGAGCTCACTTTCCCGCTGTTTTTGCCAGTTAACATCAACAATCAGCATGGATTCAGCTGTGGTCTGCCCAAATGTAACGATCTGTGTTATAACTGATACCCATTTGATACGCTTACTTTTTGTAATCAGGCGGCAGTAACACCGAAAGACAAAATCACTTTTTGCCGTTTCCTTTTCCAGGGCGTATTTCAGGGTCTCAATATCCGCGGGATGAATAATCTCTTCAAACTCGTCGGGTTTCCAGGCTAGAATTTCCGGCCCAGTATAACCCGTTAATCGGATCAGGGATGAATTGACTTTTTTGACCTGGCCATCCTGAATAATCAATTTTCCCACATTTTTGAGGACTCTCTCCTGAAAAACCGACTCATCTATTTTTCCAGGGAAATCGTCTGGTTGTTTTTTGATGTCGTTTCCCAGAGTAACCGTGGGTAACTTTGCTTTCGAGATTTTCTCCAGTCTCAGGGATACCCGCCATTCCGCCTTTTCGTTTTGATAGGGAACCCCTGTAACCTGAAACGTCCTGTTTTTCCGGGTCGAAAAGCACTTGATAGATGAAAAGGGCTGCTGGGTCGCTATCCCTATGATGGCCGCACAGTCTGTGCAGGGTTGGTTTTGTCCCAGAAAGTACCTGTAGCATTTTCGTCGGATTGATCCTTTGAATATGTCCTGCATGGTGCTGTTCATACCGCAGATGTTAAAATCGGCATCAATGATAAGCAGGCCGGTCTGTTCGATTTTCCGGTGTTGCCATGAACGACTTCCCGAAAGAGAACGGGAGGAAAAGGTCTGTTTTCGTGGGATTAAACCCGATTTAAATTTCCGATTTCGGTGGATAAAGGATACCTGTGTTTTAATCATTTACATTTTTATTTTGTAAATATCACTTTCGGTTCATTTTCAACCACACATGATGAAGAATCGGATATGTCTTGCTTCATCCTGCTGCTTTTATAGGGACACATGTGGAAAATTAGATCGAATTGGGGCAGGTCAGGCGCGGAAGGTTGCAAATGGATTTTCGGTTGGGCTATTATTTTTAAATACCGTAATAGCTGATATTGTCAGATACAAATTTATCATCAATGGCTTTAGTGAAACTGTAGCATATTTTAGAGGGAGAAGCGTGTATTTCATAAACCCGAGATGACAAACATCAAACACGAATCATATTTAAATCTCTTTGCTGTTTTTGTTCAAAAAATTCACTTTGTAAAACCTGTCCCCTCCACAAAGTCGATGATAATTATCATTTGGTAATTTTCTCTAATCTCAGTTGATTATCCCGGAAAAACAGATCTGGTTGCGACTTCAAATCAGCAGGTTTCTCTAAGGAACTTTTAATATATTGCAGGTGGAATTCAGCCTCAGCAAATTATGAACTGCTGAGACTGACAGGTTTGAGATGACGTGGTGAAGCTATGGGTTCATCCACCAGAGGTCTGGATCCTTGGGAGGGACCCGTTTTTCGGGACTAATGCCATGTTTTTCCAGCAGTTCCAGCACCATCTTTATCACCGGCTCAGTCGTTTGGTCGACTGCTTCAGAGATATCGATTCCGTTACCAAGATCTCCCGGAATAATGCCAATCAGCTCGAGATCTTCCGGTCCCGTGCCTTCCATCCGCATTAATTGAATCAGGTCCAGAAATCCGACCTGATGGGGTGACATTTTTGTTTGAGTCGCACGGTTGATGAAGGACTCTCCGTCAAGAATCCGTATTTCACCTGGATCACCGGGAACATTCAGCGCATCAATGATGACCAGCCATTGCTTGTCTACAATCGCTGTATTCAAGGTGGCCCCGCAGGTTCCCGCGTCGATCAGTTCAACATTTTCGGGAAAACGGTAGTGGGCATCAAGATGTGCAAGTATCTTGATGCCGATACCGTCGTCCGTTTGTAGCACATTGCCGATTCCTAATATTGCGCCTTTTGTGCTCATATATTGGACTCAGCAACACCCAGTTCGTTCCCTTCCGGATCAAATGCGTGTATCGCACATGCGATACAAGGGTCAAAGCTGTGAATGGTTCTGAGAACTTCCAGCGGTCGTTTGCTGTCAGCAATCGGATTCCCGATCAGACTCGCTTCATAAGGTCCTTTTTGTCCTTTTGCATCTCTAGGGCCGGCATTCCAGGTTGATGGAACAACCGCCTGATAGTTCTTTATTTTGCCGTTTTCAATCACCACCCAGTGAGACAAGGTTCCGCGGGGCGCTTCATGGAAGCCGAAGCCCTGTACTTCTTCTTTCGGAAAGACCGGTTTATTGAAATATTCGGTGTCTCCTTTGCCCAGGTTTTCAACCAGCATGGTCCAGTGTTCCAGGGCCATTTCGTTGACAACTGCACAGCGGATCGCCCTGGCTGCGTGTCGACCGATGGTTGAATGCAGAGCGGCCAAAGGAATCTTCTTCCCACTGACGGCTTTGATGGTATTGATTGCCAGATTGACAAATTTCGCCGTGCGTTGATCACCCACTGCGAAGCTGGTCAGAACCTGAGCCAGAGGGCCTACCTGCATCGGCTTGTCTTTGAAGCGGGGTGCCTTGACATATGAATACTTACCGTTCATGTCATAGCCTGTATACTTGACATCAGTGGTTTCTTCATATGGATGCTTCTGCCAGTCTCCATCATACCATGAGCGGGCAATGGACTCTTCGACATTATCTCGAAAGTATGGATCATTGAAACTCTTGATTGCCTGAGCACCACCGATATTACCTTTGAAGATGGTTCCACCCATCATATCGAACTTCTCACCTTTGGTATCGGTTGGGAAATCCGGAACAGCCAGATAATTCATATCCCCTGCGCCATAACCTGCCCAATCCAAGTAAAATGAACCCACTGCACATACATCAATCAGATAAACCTGATTTACAAAATCACTGACCTCGTCAAAGAAATTCTTGACCTTCAACAGCCGCGTCATGTTCAAGCCTGTTTCATTATCCAGGTTGATCGCATTTGCGACACCACCGACAGCCAGATTCTGGATATGAGGTGTTTTGCTCCCCAGCAGGCCAACGGCGTCATTGATCTTTCTTTGATACTCAAGTGCCTGGAGATAATGAGTCACAGCGATCAGATTAACATCCGGTGGCAGTTTCATGGCTTTGTGTCCCCAGTAACCATTGGAGAAAATACCCAGTTGTCCGCTATCGACGATGGCTTTTACTTTATCTTTCACAGCCTGGAATTCATGTACCGTATTGCGTTTCCAGGGAGAGAGCGTTTGTGCCAGTGCGGAAGCCTTTTTGGGATCGGCTTTCAGAACCTGTGTCACATCTACCCAATCCAGTGCTGATAGATGATAAAAATGAACAATATGATCATGCATCGTATGGGCTGCCATGATCATATTCCGGATCAGTTGCGCATTCAACGGAATTTCCATTTGCAGCGCATTTTCCACAGCTCTGACAGATGCAATGGCGTGAACAGTCGTACAAACACCGCAAATTCTTTGAGTGAACATCCAGGCTTCTCTGGGGTCCCTTCCCTGAAGAATAAGTTCGATCCCCCTGAACATCTGTCCGGAAGACCAGGCATTGGTGATTTTGCCTTTATCTATCTCTATATCAATTTTTAAATGACCTTCTATCCGTGTGATCGGATCAATAGTAACAATTTTTCCCATTTTTTTTCTCCTGCTATTCTTTTTCCATTACCGGAAAGATTTTAACGATAGTGATAAAAAGGACCAGCTGTAAAGCAAACATGCCAACGGAAATCATTAATTCCGGAAATGAAGGGAAGTAAGATTGACCCTGGACTGATTGATAGCCGATGATATAAGTGTTTAAACGGTAGAGCAACCCACTGGACATCATAAAACTGGCACCCAGAAAGAGGTTCTTAGGGCTGGTACGCGCTTGCTCATTTCTGACGTAGTAAAGACCGACAATGATAAGTATCCATTCCAGCCAGAAGAAGTTTGCCTTCATATCAAACACAAAGGCTTGGCCAACCGCGCCATTACGAACAACTTCTATCCAACGTAAAATGATATATAGAATGGCTACATAACCGGCCACCTTCATCATTGTTCCCAGCAAATTTACATACTCCTTTTTCTTAAAATTACTGGTGTACACACATTCAAGGGCTGTCACGATACAGAATCCCATAAAAATGGAAGAAACGACGTATAACAGAGAGATTAAAGGTGTCTGCCATAATGGACTGAGTTTTTGTCCGAAAAGCATTGCTAATTGACCCAACCCAGATTGATGCATGGTTGGAAGAACCACACCAAAAGCAACTGTTAAAAAAAGAATTTTGTTCAGGAAACCGTGCAGTGTAGCAGCAAGTTCCTGAGCCTTTCCGTCCGGCATGATCTTTTCCAGTAAAGTGGGAAGAAATTCAATTGCCAGAACGACAATGTACGCAGTGATACACACTCCCACCTCAAACAGAGCTGAGTTTGGCTGCATGTATTTAGGGATGAAAAAGTTTAACAGGTTGATATAGCGTCCGGTATCATAAACCAATGAAAGACCGGCAAAGGAATAACCCAGCAGGGAAAACAGGACTGCCTGCCGTACGAAACGGTGATAAGCACCCTTGTTCATAATATAGACAAAGAACGCGGTCACGTAACCTCCGTTAACAAAGGCGGCTCCAATCAACACGCCAACGACCTTCCACAATCCCCACGACTGATTGTCCGTTAAATTGGAAACATATCCAATTCCATTCATGTATCGTAGGACTAGAAAATAGGCAGAGATGAGGAAGAGTGCAGACAGAAATAGTATCGGCGGTGTAAAGATTTTACCGCCCAATGGTTTTGCATGTTCCATCAATCCTCCTTTTTTCCTGAACGGTTTTTAAAAGCAATTGCGGCCAAACCCGCGTAAATGACCGCAGGTGCAATCAACCCTTGGTACAAGGTATGCTGAATCCCTTCGCTGAGACTGGCCTGCGAATAATCCGGCAGATTGGGAAGCCCCAGCTTCTCAAATGGCACCTTGGACAGGTACAGTACAGACGTACCACCGCCTTCAAATTCCCCATAAACCTGGTTAATATAATTGACTTTATCAGCAGAATTCGCGGACCGCTTATTATCAATCTCAAGCCGTTGCTTTGCTTCCGCCAGCAATGACGTCACCTTACCAAATATGACCGCTCCGGTTGGGCAAGCCTCCGTACAAGCAGGTTGGCCGTTTTCAACCAGATTGGTTGTGCGGCAGAGCTCACATTTTTTGATTTCGCCATAGAAATCATCAAACTCAAACTTCGGAATGTTAAATGGACAATTCATCTGGCAGTACCGGCATCCGCAGCATGCGTCTTTATCATATGTCACGATCCCGTTTGCTGTTTTATTCAGGGCACTGGTTGGACAGCCCGAAACGCAACTTGGATCAACACAATGCATGCATTGCCGTTTAATGAAAGAGATTCCTTCAGGACCTTTGTAAAGCTTGATGATGTTCAAGCTCTCCTTGGAAAGATCTCGGGGAGCATCATAGATCCCTTCAGCATCGTATTCAACCGGCATGTTATTCGCTTTTTTGCAGGCCACCTCGCATGATTTGCAGCCGATACATTTAGTAGCGTCATAGAGCATCCCAATGTGGTTGGCTTCCAGCTTTTTAACTTCACTCGCCAAGGCTTTACTGGTTAGCAGCGGGGATGCAGCGACCCCCACACCAGCACCGGCAATCCCTTTGAGGAAGTTTCGGCGTTTAATATTCATATTATCCCTCCTCTGATCCAGGAAGTTTCTTTGCTTTCATTGCGACAGCGGTTGCAGCGACTCCCACTACGGCACCAACTGCTCCAACTCCTATAAGAGTCGGGGTTGTGTTGCCGGTCTCTTCGATTTGAGCATATTGTTGTGGCGGCGTAGTGAAAAGAACGTCTGAGAGTTCATGGATGGATTTATTAAATCCAACCTGGGACTCTATACACCCAAAGCATGGATGGCCCACGTTCACCGGCCAGGTTTTTTCTCTGTTAAATCCGATTTCCGGACAGTTTCCATACGTGCTTGGACCTTTACAGCCCAGCTTGTATAAACAATATCCTTCTCGATGTCCCTCATCACCAAATTCATTGGCAAATCTCCCTGCATCAAAATGGGCGCGTCGTTCGCATTGATCATGAATCAAGCGGCCATATGCGAACAAGGGACGTCCAAGTTTATCTAGCGTAGGGAGTTTACCGAAAGTCAGGAAATGAACAACTGTTGAAAGAAAGTTATATGGACTGGGTGGACAGCCGGGAATCGTCACAATCGGTTTGTCTTTGATGATTTCGCCCACGCCAACAGCGCCGGTCGGGTTTGGACCAGATGATGGAATACCCCCCCAGGATGCACATGAGCCAATGGCGATGATGGCAGCACAGTCTTTAGCAACTTCTTTCAAGCTAGCGAGTGCGGTTTTCCCACCAATCATGCAGTAATGCCCGTTTTCCTTTGTCGGAATCGAACCTTCAACGACCAGAACATAAGCGCCCTTATAGCGCTCCATGGCAGCATGCAGCTGCTCTTCAATCTGGTGTCCTGCAGCGGCAAAAAGTGTTTCATGGTATTCAAGAGAAATAACATCCAGAATCACAGCAGCGAGGTCAGGACCCTCAGCTCTGAGTAGTGATTCGGTACAACCCGTACATTCCTGGAAATGCAGCCAGATCACCGCAGGCTTGTCTTTCTTCTCCAGGGCTTGTGAAAACTGTGGAATGAAAGCTGGAGAAAGTCCTAAAACTGTTGCCACTTTTGTTGACAGTTTCAGGAAATCTCGTCTCCCTACTTCCTTCTCAACAAACAGATTTTTACTTCGGATCATTTGAATTTCCCTCCCAATGAATGTTTTGAATTCTAAGCAAGATGCGGATCAAATGGCTGACCATTCTGAACGCAAATTAATACTTTTTCTTGCTTGGATTGTGGGGAACCTTTCATATAAGGGATTTAAAGTAAAGAAAAAAATGAAAAATTATTTCATGTAATTGAAATTATGAACTGTTGTTCGGAAAATATGTTAGTAAAAATTACTATGTTAGTATCTGAAATATTAGTGTTTATAATTTATTTTACAGACAGAAAGAATGGAAATAATGATTTTTCATAAAGGGGAACTATTGATCAAGGAAAGATACAAAACTACATCAAAATAGTGAACAAAGAGGCCGCATCCGATCAGTGGCCTTATCAATGATTCCGATCAAATCGTAGTTTTTTACCTGCCTGCTTTTTTATCACAAAGTTTGTCTTCAATACCTCCTTCGAAGCTGCAAGTTTCGATTCTCACGTACGGCCTTTTGTTATCCCGGTTCTTTGCTCAAATCATCGGAAATTCAGTCATCCAATATCCAGTCAGTTGTGAGATGGGTTCTTCATTCCTGTGAGCCTCTGCAATTCAGCGTGCTACGCCTGGAACGACAAGTAGAACCTTGTTGCTGGCAGTGGAAGCCTTCATTGATTGATATCGTTTGGTACTCTCACTTCTGGCGTATAATCAGTGACATCTGTTGATAATTAGGATAATTCTTGAGAATGCCCGGTCAATTATCGAACCTTTTTGATTTAAATCGAGCGATTCTGAGCGATATGAATGATATGAATTGCATGGGAGGCAGAGCGCTACAGTTTTGATTTATAGTTGGTAGATGGACAATATCAGTGTGATAAATGGCCTGGGATTCATGGGTTTTTTTTTAAATGTAACCGAAATTAATCTACTAAATTTCTGTGTAGATCGAAAAAAATCGGTTTCAATCAATTTATAGGCCATAGCTCAAATTATAGAAAAGCTGGTGGATTTAATGGTAGTCAAGTGTGGTGTTGCAAAAAAAATGTGAGACATGTACCGTTGGTTTTCGAAACGAAAGGAGGCTCGGCAGGCTGAAGAGGTCTGATCATTTAAACTTTGCAATGGGGAGTAAGCATGTGTCTCGCGATACCAGGTAGAATCGAAGAGATCGGGCAGCAGGAATTGCTAACGATGGCTCGCGTAAATTTCAACGGCATGATGAAAGAGGTCTGTATCGAATGGGTGCCTGACGTAAAAGTAGGTGAATATGTAATCGTCCATGCCGGGTTTGCCATCAGCATTCTGGACGAAAAGGAAGCCCAGGAGAATTTGAAAATGATCAATGAGGTTGCTCAATTACCGGGTGCTTACCACAAATGGTAGCCGTTACGATTGGCTGTCGCACCCTTGGATAAAACCTGGAACGTTCTCAAATATCGAATGGGAAACACAGCCCCAGATTTTCGAATATAAACGTCTAAGAGTTATATATGTCAAACCAGGACTTGGAAACAGATAAGATATTATTGGCCCATGGCAGCGGAGGCAAAGCTTCTGCTGAGCTTTTTCAACAGGTTTTCTTCCCTCAGTTCAACAATCCATTTCTCGCAGAAACACATGATGGGGCTGTTTTTGAGATCGGAGAGCAGCGGTTGGCATTCTCAACAGACAGCTATGTGGTGAAACCACATTTCTTCCCCGGGGGAAATATTGGTGATCTGGCTGTGAATGGGACTGTGAATGATATTGCCATGTGTGGCGCCCGGCCTTTGTACCTTTCCACCGGTTTCATACTGGAAGAGGGCTTTGACATGGCCGATCTGAAAACAATTGTAAAATCCATGCGTCTGGCTGCCGAAAAGGCGGGTGTGCTTCTGGTGACGGGAGATACTAAGGTGGTGGAACGGGGCGGTGCTGACGGTATCTTTATCAACACCGCCGGCATTGGACAACTCGATCCGGGCATCAATATCTCTCCTAAAAATGCTGCAGGAGGGGATGCAATTGTGATCAACGGCCGCATTGGGGATCATGGTATTGCGGTGATGTCTAAAAGAGAAGGCATTGAATTCGAGTCTGATATTGTGAGTGATTCAGTCTCGTTAAACCACATGGTTGAGAGCATTCTACAGGCGGTTCCTAACGTGCATCTTCTGAGAGATCCGACCCGGGGGGGAGTAGCCGCCACACTGAATGAAATCGCCGAAGCGGCAAATGTCGGGATCGACATTGAAGAGGCACAAATTCCCATTGATCCTCAAGTGGTGGCCGTCAGCGATATGCTGGGTCTGGATCCCCT